>OHJP01000542.1_pt1 | contig 19763 bp, 17 predicted proteins | sample 1568591 | NCBI WGS metagenome assembly OHJP01 (sample SAMEA3879567, study PRJEB24766) | human gut metagenome | biome: human-associated habitat; feature: feces | place: USA | collected 1985/1987
ATCGGCGGTTCTTTTAAAGCCAGCAGTTCATAATACAGATCCAGTGCTTTCTGCTGATTTCCGGCTGCAACCGCATCTACCATCTCAAAAATATGATTCGTGATCTGCGTCACACAGACAGCATCAATATCTTCCTTCGTGATCGTATCCCTCTCCAGTGCATAACAGAATACTTTCTCCAGCTCTCCCTGGATATTTTCCATATCTGTTCCAACTTTATCCAGAAAATACACTATCACAGACTCCGAAATCTGCTTCTGCTCTTTTCGGACCAGACCTGCAACCCAGCGTTTCAAAGTTCCTGCATCCTGTGTGGACAGCTCTGCAATATATCCTTTTGATTTCACTGCTTTATAGAGCTTATTTCTCTTATCAATCTCTTCTTCCACAAAGATAAAACAGGTTGTCTCTGGCATGTCCTTAATATAATCTGCCAGATCTGCCCCTGCCGCAGTTTTAAAAAATCCCGTATTCTCAAATACGATCAGTCTGCGCTCTGCAAAGAAAGGTAAGGTCTCTGCAAGATCGATTGCTTCTTTCACTGGCGTATTCTTCCCTTCATAATACGAATAGTTCATCGTATCACCTTCCGGAAGCATTGCCTTCACAAAACGGTTCTTATACTGTTTCTTCAGATATCCTTCTTCTCCGCAGAGAAGATATACCTGCTTAAATTGTCCTGATTTTAAATCTTCATTTAAGGTCTTCATAACTATTCTATTATAAATGAATAACCAACACTTTGACAAGAGCCTTTTTATCACCTATTCCTGTTTTATAAATACTTATGAACCTTTATTTTTCGTCCATCGCTCCTTAGTGTAATTGCACCACATTCCTGCGTGGACAATACTTCACTTCCTATTTCCTGCAGGCGTTCCAGCGTCTCCTCATGTGGATGTCCGTAGCGGTTTTCTATCCCCGCTGAGATTAATGTTAATCTGGGTTTCACAATCTGAAGAAATTCTTCACTTCCCGAATTCTTTGACCCATGATGTCCTGCTTTTAAGATTGGACAGCTTTCTAATGCTCCGCTTTCCACCAGCTGTTCCTCTCCTCTTCCTTCCAAATCTCCTGTCAGAAGCATTTGAAACGCCCCATCCTTCAATTCAAGTACAACAGATGCTTCATTTCCCGCTTCCAGACGAGGCATCTCCTCTTCCTTGCCACGAATACGCTCGTTTTTCCTCGTTGTCAACGGAGCGATGCATTTTAAATACGTTCCTACTTTTTCTCCGGCATAAATTGTCAACACTCTCGTCCCATTTTCTTTCGCTATTTCTGCAAGATGGAGTAATTTCTCATCCATATATTCTTCCGGCGGCAGAACAAGCGCATCGATTTCCACTCCTTGTTTCTGATTTTGCAGAAGTTCTTGAATTCCATTGATGTGATCCGCATCACCATGTGTCACAAAAACATACTCCAGTTTTCTGACCCCCTGCGATAATAGAAACGGCTCTATCCGGTAAGTACCGACAGAAGACAAATCACTGCTCCCTCCATCCACCAGCATTTTCTTTCCTTCCCTGTCTCTTATAAAAATACAGTCCCCCTGTCCAACATCCAGAACAGTCACCTGAAGGTTTTTTGAATCATTATTGAGTATTCCGCATCCGTAGATCGATCCTGCTATGACAATACAAACAAGAAGTGAAAATCCCGCCTGTTTTCTTCGGTTATCTGTCTTATTTTTCATTGCATGAAACAGGAAGCACAAAAACAACAGCACACCATAGTAAATAAGCACCCACCATAGCTCTGGCTGTCCGGTCACGATCCTGCTGCCCGGAAGCACTGATGTCAGCTCACATAATTTATCATAAAAGGACAACAGACGATCACAGCTTCTGAATCCAATTTTTCCTATGGTTCCCGATAATTCTGAAAACAAAATTCCACCTATACCTGTCAACATCACAAATGGAAACAACGGAATTAAAATAACATTCAAAACGAGTGCATACGGCGGCACCTCAAAATAATAATACAGCATGATTCCCAGAAGCATTCCATTAACAGCTAAACTAATCTTAAATCCTTCCCATGCTTTCAAACGTGTTTTCTGTTCAAAAATTGGATACAATAATAAAATCCCAAGAATTGCACCAAACGAAAGTAAAAATGCTGCATCTAACAGATACAGCGGTTGATATATGCTTAAGATAGCTGCTGTAACCGCCAGGCTTGTAGGTTGATCCACATCTCTCCCGGTAATTTCTGCCCCCATGCGGATAAAAAACATAAGAAGTGCACGAAGACTGGATACCTGTGGACCTGTCATAACCAAATAAAAAAACAGAATCCCTCCTCCTGCAATTCCGGAAAACAGAAATGAATTTCCCATTTTTCTTAATAACCGGTAAACAGACATTCCGATCAGTGACATGTGTAATCCCGAAATTGCAAGCAGATGTCCTAATCCGTTCTTCTGATACAATTTTTTCATCTCCGGATCAAGTCCGCTCTTTTCTCCCAACAAGATTGCAGAAAGCATCGTGCCATGTGTTTTTCCCATCTGGCTTACAATCTTCCAGTTCCAGTAATTTTTCAGCCAGTCCAGCTGATTCCGTATGCTATTCCATCGTGATACAATCCAGTTCTTGTCTTTTTCAGACAAAACTATCTCAACCTGTTCTGCCTTTGTTAAAACCCCAACATGGATTCCCTGTTTTTGATAATAACTTTTTTGGTTAAAATTACCCGGATTCCTTGGCGGATGAAACGACTGTTTTGTCCCCCACACATTCAGCTTCTGTCCTATTTTCATTCTGATTTTTTTACCGGATTTATTATTTTTTATTGTTACAAGGATTTTCTTTTCTTTGATTATCTGATTCTTACTCTTTTGATCTGTACAAGAAACAACCGCATCTTTCAGATAAATTGCAGTTGATTGTGATTTATTTTCAATTTTATAAACCGTGCCCTCGCAAACCACATCTTTCTCATCTGAAATCAATGTTTCTGCAAGGGACGGTTTCTGATCTTTTGTATTCTGTAAAAAACTCACTCTTACAAGCTGTATGGCAAGCAATATAAGACATACCATACAGAGCGGGCGTTTTCTCATTCTTTGTTATCTGCTGCTATCCAGTCCTGCTCTTCATTCAATGGCTGTGACAAGTCCACCTTTTCCATGTATTTTGCATTCGATTCACCATTGATTGTAATCTGTACCTGCCTTACTCCTGCTCCCTCTACAAGAGAATCCACAATAGAATAAATCGTGATCTCAGGCAGTACATCATACGCACTGATCAGAAATGTGCTGTCAAAATTCACATAACAGATTCCATCCTTTGTCGTTACACTCAACAGATTAGCCGCCGGATTGATCGTTGGATATGCCCCCTCCTCAGATGGACCTTGCATCAGCTTTTCTACAATCAGTTTTTCTTTCAAGACATTACTGCTGTAATGAACATCAACCTCTTGCTTGACCAATTTGGATCCATTCTGATCTGCAAAATACAATGTCAGTGTATCCGTTTGATAAGAACTTAATGAGGATCCTGTTGCATCAACAATGTCATCCTCATTCATTAAGCCAACATCATTTCCCTCATTATCTTTGAGCGGTTCCCCTTCCACACGGACAGATACTGCATCAATTCCATCGATCTGAAGCAATGACTGCACAATTGCTGCCCGCATCAGTTTCTCATCTAAGGATTTCACTTCATAATATTCTTCGCTGAAATTAATCTCAAGGATACTGCCCTTTAAAGCACAGTCGAGCAATTTCACCTGTTCCGGAATTGCCTGTGTATATTCAATTTCATTCGTTGGTTTCTTCATCTCATCGATTACAGATTCCGCCTTTTTTATCGCAGAATTGCCGCTGATCTTAGCTGCAACCTTTACAAGTCCTGTCTTGTCTGTATTCATACAGTAAATGTAAGATTCGCCTTCCTTTACTCCATAACGATTCCCACACGCAGTTACTGCGAGAGAAAGAATCAGAATAAGCAACACTGCGATTCCTTTTCTTTTTTTCATAACTTTTCTCCTAAGAAGCTGTATAGATCAGTGGAATTCTCACAGTAAATGTTGTTCCTTCGCCTTCTTCACTATATACTTTAATCGCACCTCTATGTGCAATCACAGCATTTCGCGCAATTGCAAGTCCAAGTCCTGTTCCTCCGATCTCTCTGGAATGAGATTTATCCACACGGAAGAAACGTTCAAAAACATGCGCCTGATCCTCTTTCGGAATTCCAATTCCTGAATCTTCTACTTTTACATAGAAAAATTTGTGGTCTGCATTCAATGATACATGAACCCATCCATTATCATGATTATACTTTACTGCATTTTCTACCAGATTGGAAATCGCAAGTGACAGCTTTGTCTCATCAATCTCCGCCGTAACCGGACGAAAGCTCTCCATTACGATCTCCACATTCTTTTTCTCTGCAATTGGTTTTAATCTCTTCAAAATCTGTTCCAGAAGTTCATTGATATTAATGGATTCAATATTCAGCGTCTGCCCCTTCTTGTCCATCTTCACAAGTGATAAAAGATCTGTAATGATCTTATTCTCACGGTCAATCTCTTTTGCAATATCACCCATGAATTCCTGATACATCTCAACCGGAAGGTTCTCCTGCTCCAGAAGTGAATCAGCCAGTACTTTCATCGATGTCATTGGGGTCTTCAGTTCGTGAGATACATTGGATACAAATTCTTCCCTGGAATCATCCAAAAGCTTCAGCCTTCCCATCATCTTATTAATTGCTTCGCTGATACTTTTCGTTTCTGTAAATGTATCCACATGCAAAACATCGTCGCTATACCCTGCACTTACATTCTCGATCGTAGCTGCAATCTGATGCAGCGGACGTACTACACGATCTGCTGCAAACACTGCAACAATCGTCAGAAAAATCATCACAAGACCAATAATCACGCTCCCCTGTGTATATAATACATCCAGAGAATCCTCAATACTATCAGTTGAAACACTTGCCAGCATTACACCGCGAATCTGATCCTCTCCGGGTATTGCAATCGGTGCAGTCACCTCGATATAATGATTCTTCTTATCATAATTATTCGTGCTCGTCCCCTTCATACAGCGCACTACACTTTCAGATACATCCAGCTTTCCCTCATCCAGACTGTAAGTATCCTTGACTACCCTCAGCTGATCATCAATTACCATAACTCTTCCGTTATAAATGTTAGTCAGCTGATTCAGGCTGTCATTGACCACCTCTTGTGAAGTGTCCTCAAAATAGTGGCTCGCACTGATCTGATTCGTTAAAATTGTACATTGATTCTGAATTTCTGCTGTTCGAAGTGACACAGCACGTGACTCATAGACTTTTACGATTCCAAATAGTGCTACTACGCTGGGCACAAGCCCGGCAAGAAGCACCATAATAAAAATTCGGAATCTAAGATTGTTAAAGATCTTTTTCTTAAATGAAAATGTATTCTTACCCCTGGAAATAATAACCCACTCCCCACTTCGTATGTACGTATTTTGGTTCACTTGGATTCTGTTCTATCTTCTCTCGTAAACGACGGATATGTACATCTACAGTTCTTGCATCACCCGGATAATCATATCCCCAGATCAGATTCAGCAAATTCTCTCTGCTGTAAACCTTATTCGGATTCATCGCCAGAAGCTCAAGCACATCAAATTCCTTCGCTGTAAGATTGATCTCACGTTCCCCGATGAAAACACGGCGTCCTTCGCAATCAATCTTCATATTCCCTTTCACAAGCACCGGACTGCCGGCCGGCTCTTCCTTGCGTTTCGCTGTTCTGCGCATGATTGCCTTGATTCTTGCCTTTACTTCAAGAATATTGAACGGCTTTGTGATATAATCATCCGCACCATATTCCAGACCAAGGATCTTATCCATATCCTCACTCTTGGCAGTCAACATAACAATCGGCATATCTGAAAATTCACGAATCTGCTGACATACCTGGAAACCATCCAGTTTCGGAAGCATGACATCAAGAAGTACAAGATCATACTCACATCTTCTCGCATATTCTAATGCTTCTTCTCCATCATAAGCGCAATCCACTTCCATTCCTTCCTGTTCCAGACTGAACCGAATCCCCTTTACGATTAATTTTTCATCATCAACAACTAATATCTTCTTGCTCATACTCCTCTTTCTGGCCGTTCTTCTGCCTGCCCGCTCCTATACCGTAATATCGTCTTTTATCTTATTAAACACGCCATCCTTGATTCCCTCGATCTTCTTGAGATCCTCTATACTCTGAAAGTTTCCATGCTCCTGTCTGTATTTCAGAATACTCTCTGCCTTTGATGCTCCGATTCCACTCAAGGTCATCAATTCTTCTTTTGCGGCTGTATTTATATTAATTTTATCACTGATTGATCCACCTGCATTTCCATTCGGATCTGCCCACTGACCGGAAACAGATTGTGCTGACTCCTCTGCTTCTTCCTGCGTTGGCACATAGATCCGCTCTCCATCACTCAAAGCTTCTGCCTGATTGATCCAATCTGCGGCAGCATCTTCTGTCATTCCACCGGCCGCTTCCAATGCTTCGTAAATCCGTGCATCTGTCCTCAGTTCGTACACTCCCGGAGCATTCACAGCTCCACATACATGAACATATAACGTCTCCGGCAGTCCTTCTTCTGCATCTGTGCCACCCTGAGACCCTTTTTCTGACTCTGTTTTGGAATTTGAGGAATTCTTCTCTACATCAGATTCTCCCTCCAGTGTGAACTCTTCAAGTTCTTCCGCTGCGTCATGCTTCTCTGCACAGCCACACAATCCCATGGTCAAAAAAGCCAAAGTTAAAGTTAATACAATTCCCTTTAGCATCTGTCCTTTACGGCATCTGCATATTTTCTTCCATCCGTTCTTCATCCTATTGCCTCACTGTTCTCAGACAGTCAGACTTCCCCTTAAAACCGGACATAAATATTGTAACGAATTTTTCTCAAAAATACAATAGACAATTTAACGCTTTGTTACAGACTTGTTACAATACCCGCAAAACTGTCTATTTCCATTGGAAAAGAACAATTCCACCGGCTGCGATCAACAATCCAATCAGTTTTCTCCATGAAAATGGTTCTTTTTCCATTCCGAACATTCCGGATAGTGAGATCAGATAAGCAACCGCCAGCTGGGAAACAACAATGAAAAGTGCTGATCTTGCAGGTCCCAGAGCATCCACACTTTTAATGACAGTCCATGTGATCCCTGCTCCGATCACACCTCCCAGCAACATATAGCGCGGCTGGACTTCCATAAGTGCTGCAACAGAGTCTCTTCCAGTTGCCAGCCAGACAAGCAGACACAAAAAAAATGCTGAAAGTTGCACCCACCCATTGCTTACCCAGATTCCTGTCGTCTTTGTCACCTGCGCGTTGAACACTCCCTGTACACTCATCAGCGCACCTGATAGCAGTGCAATCAAAAAACCGGCCATAAGCTCATACCTCCCTATAGAAATAGTATAAGCAAATGCCGGCATTTTTATGTATAAGATTTCTTATGCAAGTGCACGTTTCAGTTTTTCGATCATCTCATCAATATGCTTTTCTTCTACGATCAGCGGTGGAACAAAACGGATCACATTTCCTTGCGCCTGAATGATTAAAAGTCCTTCTTCAATTGTCTTTTTATTTACTTCTGCAAGAGGTTTTGTAATCTCGATTCCCTGCATCAGACCTTTTCCTTTTCTTTTGACAACACAGTCCAGCTCATCCACAAGCTCATCCAGTTTTTTTGTCAGATATGGAGCAACCTGATTTACATGTCCTACAATATCTTCACGTTCAAAAATCTCGATCACTGTCTTAACAGCTGTACATGCCAGTGGATTTCCTCCATAAGTTGCGCCGTGATCTCCCGGCTGCAGAGAATATTTTGCCACTTCTTCCGTCATTGCAAATGCACCGACCGGAATTCCGTTTCCGATTGCTTTCGCCATAGTCAGAATATCCGGTTTTACACCAAATCCCTGCCATGCAAACATATTTCCGGTTCTTCCCATTCCGCACTGCACTTCATCACAGATCATCAGGATTCCATTTTCATCACAGATTTTACGGATTCCTTCCATAAATTCCTGTGTCGCAAGATTGATTCCGCCTTCGCCCTGCAACGGTTCCAAAATAATTGCACAGGTCTTATCATTTACCAGTGCTTTCACACTGTCAAGATCATTAAACTCTGCAAATCTTACACCTGGAACAACCGGCTCAAACGGTTCACGATAAGAATCATGTCCTGTCACAGAAACTGCTCCGAAGCTTCTTCCATGGAAAGAATTCTGCATTGCTATAAATTCATATCTTCCTGTCTTCTTTGTGTAAGCATATCTTCTTGCCGCTTTCAGAGCACCTTCATTTGCCTCTCCACCACTGTTTGTAAAGAAAACTCTGTCCATTCCGGAAATGCGGTTTAATTCTTTTGCTGCCTCTCCACAGCTCTCGTGGAAATAAAGATTTGATGTATGGTATAACTTATCAATCTGATCTTTTAATGCCTGATTCAGTTCTTTATTATCATATCCAAGTCCTGACACAGCAAATCCTGCTGCAAAGTCAAGATATTCTTTTCCTTCTGTATCATACAGATACATTCCTTCTCCGTGATCCAGTGCAATCGGAAATCGATTGTATACATGGATCAGATTCTCTTCTGCCGCCTGTATTTTACTGTTCACCATCATAATACCTGCTTTCTTTCTGATTTAAAATTGCTGTACCGATTCCTTTGTTTGTAAAGATTTCAAGCAACAGACAATGTGGGATTCTTCCATCCAGAATATGAACACGGGATACACCACTTTCAATCGCATCAATACAATTCTGAAGCTTTGGAAGCATTCCACCTCCAATATATCCGTCTGTGATCAATTCCTTGGCTTCTTTGATCTCCAGTTCAGAAATCAATGTAGAAGGATCTTTTGGATCTTTATAAACACCTTCAATATCTGTCAGGAATGCAAGCTTCTCAACTTTCATTGCACGGGCGATTGCGCAAGCTGCATCATCAGCATTGATATTATAAGTATTGTATTCCTCATCCATACCAACCGGGCAAATAATCGGAAGGAAATCTTTTTCCAAAAGGTCATACAAAATCTCTGCATTTACTTTCTTGACATCACCTACGAATCCGATATCCTGTCCGTCTGAAAACTTCTTCTCAACCTGGAGAAGATTTCCATCCTTTCCACTGATTCCGATCGCACGCACGCCAAGACTCTCTACAAGCTGTACAAGACTCTTATTCACGCGTCCCAGAACCATCTCAGCAATCTCCATTGTCTCTGCATCTGTCACTCGAAGTCCGTTGATAAACTCTGCTTCTTTTCCAACTTTTCCAACCCACTTGCTGATTTCCTTACCACCGCCATGCACGATGATCGGTTTGAATCCACACAGTTTCAGAAGTGTAACATCCTCGATTACTCTGCGTTTCAGGCTTTCATCCACCATGGCACTTCCGCCATATTTTACTACGATGATTTTACGGTTAAAGCGCTGGATATAAGGCAGTGCCTCGATCAGCACCTGCGCTTTATCCAGATATTTCTGCATATTGCTTGTCATTTTTTCTGTCTCCCTTTTTTATCTTTTCAGCGTCTTTAAAGAAATAATAATTTCTCTATAAATCAACTTCTGTAATCCGCATTGATATCAATGTATCCATGTGTCAGGTCACAGCCCCACGCAGTAGCTTCTGCATCTCCGGCTTTTAAGTCAGCAATGGCTGTCACTTTTTCCTGTGAAAGGATCTCTGTTGCCTTTTCTTCGCTATAATCTGTTGCTGTTCCATTAGCAATGATCTGAAGCTTTCCTGCACAGCTCTCGAAGAAAAGATCTACCTGCTCCGGATCAAACTGCGCTCCGGAATATCCCATTGCACAAAGGATTCTTCCCCAGTTTGCATCGTGTCCTGCGATTGCAGCCTTTGTAAGATTCGAGCATACAACAGATTTTGCAAGAACTTTTGCCTGCTCTTTTGTCTGTGCTCCGACAACCTTTACTTCAAAAAGTGCTGTTGCACCTTCTCCGTCCCCCGCCATTGCCTTCGCAAGTGTCTCATTTACATAATGAAGAGCCTCTTTGAATGCATCGAATTCCGGTGTGCCTTCTTTGATCTTCTCATTTCCGGCCATTCCATTCGCGAGAAGAAGTGCTGTATCATTTGTTGAAGTATCTCCGTCAACAGAGATCATGTTATAAGTATCCTCAACATCACTGCTCATTGCCGCCTGAAGTGCTTTTTTGGAAATTTTTGCATCCGTTGTAATAAATGCAAGCATTGTACACATATTCGGATGAATCATTCCAGAACCTTTCGCCATTCCTCCGATCGTTACTTCTGTATCTCCTGCCATAAATGTAACCGCAACTTCTTTTTTCTTCGTATCAGTTGTCATGATTGCTTTTGCAGCTTCTGTTCCACTTGCCAGATCAGCTTTTTTTCCCTTGGCAAGTTCTGTAATTCCGGCTTTGATCTTATCGATTGGGATCTGCATTCCGATGACTCCTGTAGAACCTACAAGAACACCTTTCTCATCGATTCCAAGAACTTTTCCAGCCTCTTTTGCTGTCTCTTCACAGTATTTCATACCTTCCTCTCCGGTACACGCATTTGCAATTCCGGAGTTTACAATAACTGCCTGTGATTTCTGTTTGCTCTCTACAATCTGTCTGTCCCACTTCACCGGAGCTGCCTTTACTACATTCGTTGTAAATGTTCCGGCAACTTTACACGGTTTCTCACTGTAAATGATCGCCATATCTGTACGTCCCTGGTATTTGATTCCTGCTGCCGTTGCCGCTGCTTCAAATCCTTTTGCTGCGGTAACTCCGCCTTCGATAATCTTCATATGATCTGCTTCCTTTCTACTGTTCATTAAATGCTGTAATATTTTCTTCATTTAAAATAAAATCATAATAATTAACATCAAGTCGTTCCGTCCATCCGATTGTATTCCAAAATGCATTTCCTACATTATTCTGTGCAAATGCGATCAGGCAGACTTTATTAATTTTCTCTTCCTGAAGAGCTTTCATGCTATGCACGACCATGTCTTTTCCGATTCCATGTCTTCGGTATGCCTCATCCACACATACATGATAGAGACTTCCCTGTCTTCCATCATGACCACAGAGAATACTTCCGACGATTTTTCCTTCTTTCACTGCGACAAAACTCGTTGTCGGATTACGCCGCAGAAAACGTTCAACACCTTCTTTCGAATCATCGATACTGCGGATTCCGAATCCCCGGATCTTCTTCCACAATTTATATACTTCATCATAATCCTCTATTGTCATTACACGTATCATACATACCACCTTTATCGTTACTGTTCACACGATGTGCGACCAGCAACCCTTTATCTCACTGTTGTCCTCACTATTATGTGATTTAGCAACTTTGTTGCTTCTATATTTATATATCTTATGGGAACATCGGAACGAGTTCAAGTCCTTCACTCTCCGGAAGGCCAAACAGCAGATTCATATTCTGAACCGCCTGTCCTGCGGCACCTTTTACAAGGTTATCAATAGCTCCCATCATAATGATCCGTCCTGTTCTCTCATCGATCTTAAATCCAATGTCTACATAGTTGCTTCCTTCTACCCATTTGGTCTCCGGACACTGATCTTTCTCCAGAACACGAACAAATTTCTCATCTGCATAATATTTATCATAAATTGCTTTTACTTCTTCATATGTAACTTTTTTCGTAAGCTTTGCATACTCTGTCGCAAGAATTCCACGATTCATTGGAACTAAATGCGGTGTAAAGTTCAATACAACTTTCTCTCCTGCTGCATATCCGAGCTGTTCTTCAATCTCCGGTGTATGGCGATGTGTAGCTACTCCATATGCTTTGATATTTTCATTCACTTCACAGTAAAGATTCGGAAGCTTTGCTCCTCTTCCTGCTCCTGAAGTTCCAGACTTCGCATCGATGATCAGAGTGCTCATATCGATCAGTCCTTCCTTTGCAAGCGGATATGCTGTCAGGATAGAACATGTTGTATAACATCCCGGATTGGCCACGATACGTGCATCCTTCACTTTGTCCCGGTTGATCTCGCACAATCCATAGACTGCTTCATCAATATACTGCGGTGCTTTGTGTTCGATTTTATACCACTCTTCGTAAACCTTCACATCTTTCAGACGGAAATCTGCACTGAGATCAATGATCTTTGTCTTTGAAAGGATTTCTTCATTGATCAGAGATGCACACAGTCCCTGCGGAGTTGCTGTGAAGATCACATCTACCTGCTCTGCAAGTTCATCCATGTTATCATCCATGCATTTTGCATCTACAATCTGAAACATGTTTCTATATACATCTGCATATTTCTGATCTACATAACTTCTGGATCCGTACCAGACAATCTCTGCATCTTTATGTCCCATCAATATTCTTACGAGCTCGCCGCCTGCATAACCGGTTGCTCCAATAATTCCGACCTTAATCATCGTTCTCAAGTCCTTTCTTTTACCATTTCCATGGGAGCCAATAGAAGTTCCCTGGGAATTGCATATTTACTGTACTGTGGTAACGTGTTACCGCAATCATTTCTCCTTATAATATACCACTTTAATCGGGATGTAAAGTATTTCCTGAAATTGAATGTATAAAAATACACTTCCCGTGCTTTACTTGCATAATAATACATCTTTCATGTATAATATGCAAGCGTTTTTTCAAAAAAGTTTGTATATAGACCTAAATATTTTTTTGATTTTCTTCTTATTTTATTCTTTTCATCATATCTTGTATATTTTTTCTTATAGCCTATTGTTTTATGCATTCTTTTTGTTTATTATGTGTGTCTTTATGCATTTTATTCATTTTTTTAAAATAATACTTGCATAATTATAAAATGTGGTGTATAGTATGTTTTAGCTTGTTAAAGCAGAAATCTTTAGAACTCAAGAAACTAAGAAACAGAAATTGATAAAATACATTCAGGAGGCAATAAAATGAGTAAAGAAAAAGTTGTATTAGCATATTCAGGTGGTCTTGATACTACAGCAATTATCCCATGGCTGAAAGAAACATTTAACTATGACGTTATCTGCTGCTGCATCGATTGTGGACAGGGAGAAGAACTGGACGGACTGGATGAAAGAGCAAAACTTTCCGGAGCTTCTAAATTATATATTGAAAATATCATTGATGAATTCTGTGATGACTTCATCGTTCCTTGCGTAAAGGCCGGAGCTGTTTATGAGAACAAATACCTTCTCGGTACTTCTATGGCACGTCCTGGAATTGCAGCGAAATTAGTTGAGATTGCACGTAAAGAGAATGCCGTTGCAATCTGTCATGGTGCTACCGGTAAAGGTAATGACCAGATTCGTTTTGAACTCGGTATCAAAGCTTTAGCTCCTGACTTAAAGATCATCGCTCCATGGCGTGATGACAAGTGGCAGATGGATTCTCGTGATGCAGAGATTGAATACTGTAAAGCACATGACATTCACCTTCCATTCTCTGTAGATAACAGCTACAGCCGCGACCGTAACTTATGGCATATCAGCCACGAAGGCCTTGAACTTGAAGATCCTGCCTGCGAACCAAACTATGATCACTTATTAGTATTAGGCGTTTCTCCAGAAAAAGCTCCAGATGAACCAGAATATCTTACAATGACTTTTGAAGCCGGCGTTCCTAAAACAATCAATGGCGAAGAAATGAAAGTTGCTGATATCATTCGTAAGTTAAACGAATTAGGTGGAAAGCATGGTATCGGTATCGTTGATATCGTAGAGAACCGCGTTGTTGGTATGAAGTCACGTGGTGTTTATGAAACTCCAGGCGGAACAATCCTTATGGAAGCACATGACCAGCTTGAAGAGCTCGTTCTCGACCGTGCTACATATGAAGTTAAGAAAGATCTTGGAAATAAATTTGCTCAGATCGTATACGAAGGAAAATGGTATACACCACTTCGTGAAGCAATCCAGGCATTTGTTGATGTTACACAGCAGTATGTAACAGGAGAAGTTAAGTTCCGTCTCTATAAAGGAAATATCATCCGTGCCGGAGAGACATCTCCATACTCACTGTACAGCGAATCCCTTGCAAGCTTCACAACAGGAGATCTGTATGATCATCATGACGCTGACGGATTCATCAACCTGTTCGGACTTCCTCTGAAAGTTCGTGCTATGAAAATGCAGGAAGTAGAATCACAGAAGAAGTAAGAGGAATTTGTTGAACTTGGATTCATGCAATTAAATCGAATACTTTCTTTAGAATGATACGCAAGGACAGTACTACTATTGCCATAGGCACCGGCCCGCTCTACCTCATCCCTTTGAAAGTATGTAACATAAAAGCCAAAACAGTTACCGTGTGTGGTGCCTGTTTTGGCTTTTATTAACATACTGAACAAAGTGTATTCGGAACGCTCCTGCCTTACATGTGCCTATGGCAACAGTAGTACTGTCCTTGCTCACATAACTCAAAATAAAGATTTCTGTTCCAATCGGAGTGAATCCAGAAAACAAATACGAGCATCAAAACGTAAAGTGAAAAAGAAACGTTATCAACTACGATTATGTTTCAGAAATTATCTCTCACCCCAAAGTTCGTCTGCTTTTGTTTTCCACTCTTTGGCGTAATGTTCACATTTTCCACAGAGGTGTTCTACAGTTTCCGGGGACTGGAGGTCTGTTGATTTTGCGCCGGTTTCGTGTACCATCTGCTGCAGTTTTTCTGGATTTTCGAGCATTGGGCACGGACGCAAATGATTGTTGTTAAATGGCTGATTGTTATGGTAAGCCATAAACAGTGGCTGGCGCAGTGCATCAAGCACGCTCACTTCTTTAATGTTTGCACTTGAATAATGGATAAATACGCATGGCTCTGCATCTCCATTTGCATTAATATGGAAGTAATTTCTTCCGCCGGCAATACATCCTCCTACAAACTCTCCATCATTCTGGAAATCGAATGCAAAGAGCTGTTTTCCACCTGTCAATCCACGGATCTCACGGATGCGGTGATACATGTATTCTCTCTGCTCTTTTGTTGGAAGCAAATCCAGTGCTGCATCATTTCCAACCGGCATGTAGTGGAAATACCATGCATAGCGACATCCTTTTTCAATGATCATATCAAGGAATTTGTCAGATGTTACAGTTTCAATGTTAGCGCGTGTATAGCAGATTGATGTTCCGAAAATCAAGCCGTATGTTTTCAAAAGATCCATTGCATGCATAACTTTCTGATAAACGCCTTTTCCACGGCGGCCGTCGTTGACTTCCTCATATCCTTCCAGACTGATGGACAAGGACAGATTACCAACCCGCTGCATCTCCTGACAGAACTCATCATCTACAAGTGTTCCGTTTGTAAATGCATGGAATACACAATCGTTGTGTTTCTCGCACAAGCGGATGACATCTTTCTTTCTCACGAGTGGCTCTCCACCTGTCAGCATATAGAGATAGATTCCAAGTTCTTTTCCTTGTGTGATCACACGATCCATATCTTCAAAAGAAAGGTTCAGAAGATGTCCGTACTCTGCTGCCCAGCATCCGGTACATTTCAGATTACATGCACTGGTTGGATCCATCAGAATCAGCCATGGAATATTACACTGATATTTTTCACGTGACTCATGCATTAACTTTGTTCCGTAAAGCATTGCATCAAATCCAAGATTCAATGCTGTTGTCTTAAGGACATGCGGATCTACTTCATCAAGAAGTCTGTTCAGATACTGAACCCATTTGTTGTCCGGATCCTGAATCATCTTTCTTGCAGCTTCATAAGACCCTGGCTGGAAACGATCTTTTGCAAAATTTTCTGTAAGATCTACAAGCTTAAGAAGTGCTTTCGTTCTATCATCTGTCTTGTTCATATATTTAAGTACTTTATCTGCTGCCAAACTAAATGCTGCTCTTTCTGCCTGAAATTTTAATCCTGCCATTTTTTTCACCTTTTCCTTACTTTTCAAGGAACCTTTCTTAAGTATAAACCATTATTTCATAATCTAGCATTTTCCTTTTTTTCATGTAAGATTCAGTTTTTTCCAAATGTGCTGTAGTTTGAACATTTTCTTTTTGTTGTTCTTTTTTGGCTACAAATTATGTGAAATGTATCCGAAATTTCAAGAAATTTCAACACTAGGTTCTCGAAAAGTCATGTTAAAGAACTGTCAATCTTAGAAACTTTTTTAATCACATTCTCTTTTTTATGGTATAATATTTCCATTGTAGAAAGGATTTGAACAAATGACAGAAGTGAAAAAAGAACTGACAAAAGATTTGCTGGCACTCTCTTTCAAAGAACTTATTATGAAGATGCCTTTTGAAAAGATTACAGTTAAGATGATCACCGACGGAGCTGATGTGATCCGTCCAACTTTTTATAAACATTTTCAGGACAAATACGAAATCATCGAATATATCCTCAAAAAAGAAATCAAAGATAAGATCCAGGTACTGATTGAAAATGACATGGAAGACGATCTTCTCCGTCTTCTTTTCACCTGTCTTTCTAAAGACAAAGAATTTTATAAGAGACTTTATTTGATCGAAGGTCCTAACTCCTTCGATCATCTGATGTTCCAATTTATTTATGATACATTGCTTACATTATTAAACAAATATCCATTGAAATCACCTGCGAAGCTCCAGATACTCAGTCGCGAGACAATTGCGCGATTTTATACCTTTGGGCTCGCAGATTCTGTAAAATATGCGATCATGCATGATATCACATATACCCCGGAAGAGATTGCAGCTGCTTATGATTATCTGATTCATAACTCCGCATTTGATCTTATGGAACATTCAAGGATCTGATGATACATAGAGGACTTAGGAACAATTTTTAGACATATTACCGCAATCTTCCATTTACCCCTAATTTCACCATAAGAGCTTCTTGAAGAATCTGAGAGAAGTTAAGATTCTCTCGAACAGCCGCTTCATTTAACCATTCTGGAATACTGAGCGTCTTTTTTACAGCCTTTGATCTGTGCTTTCTCCGATACTCTGCCATATCAAATTCTATAATTACCAGAATCCCATCTTCAGGATCCACCGTTTCAAATTCTGATGCTTTTGGGATATCAGTTCCTTCATCTTCTATACTGGACAATGACAAACCTAATGCATCTATCGCCATTTCATATGCTTCATCCATGCTATCGCCCTGTGTCATGCATTCAGGAAAATCGGGAAAGCTAACCCAGAAACCGCCTTCTTCTGCTTTATGAAAAACAGCTGGATAAAATAATCTATTCTTCATCAAATAACCTCTCTTTCAAGCGACAGGACTATCTAAGCCCTGCCTGTTTAAGTATTGCCTGCTCCAATCCTTTTTTCAAGTCCTTGGAGTGATAAGGAACAATTACTGTCTTATCAGTTTTCAGATTCTTCATTTTTACATGCGAACCATTCTGACTGATTACTTCAAATCCATTTTCTTTCAGGAGTTTTAGCATCTCCTTCGAGCTCATTGGCATCTTTTGTGTCTCCTTTCCTTATCATATTTATATATTACTACGTAAAAATACGTGCGTCAACGTATTTTTACGTATCAAAATTATATTAAGAACTATGAAATCATAAAATCCAACAACAAAAAATAACGCAGACAATATCTCTATCATCTGCGCCATTTCTCATTATTTTGAATTATTTCATTACAATATTGATAATCTTCTTCGGAACATAGATCTCCTTGATCACATTTCCTGTCAGCTTATCAGCGATTGCCTCTTTACCTGCTGCAATTGCATCATCTTTGGAGATATCTGCCGGGATCTCGATTACAGCCTTTGTCTTACCGTTGATCTGAACCGGAATCTTGATCTCATCATCTTTCATCTCGTTCTCATCATATTTTGGCCATCCTGCATTGAAGATTGTCTCTTCATGTCCAAGCTGCTCCCACATCTCTTCTGCAAAGTGCGGTGCGAATGGAGAAAGAAGTACTGCGATTGTCTCGAGTGTCTCTTTGTCGATTCCGCCCTCTTTCTTTGCAATTTCCATGAACTTGTTATTGTACTCCATGAATCCGGAGATAACTGTATTCAGGCTGAAGCTTTCAAGTCTTGTTGTGATGTCATAAACCATTCTGTGACGAAGTTTGATCATCTCTTTTGTAGGATGAACATCCTTCTCCTTGCTTTCCATAAGGATATTCCAAAGACGTTTCAGGAAACGGTTTACGCCGTCAATTCCACGGTCATCCCACTCTGCATCCAGCTCCGGTGGTCCTACAAAGAGTTCATACATTCTCAGGGAGTCACATCCGTAATCACGTACGAGGTCATCCGGTGATACAACATTTCCTTTGGACTTACTCATCTTGATTCCGTTCTTACCTGTGATCATACCCTGATTGAACAGTTTGTGGAATGGCTCATCAAAGTCGATTGCCCCGATATCGCACAGGAATTTTGTATAGAATCTGGAGTACAGAAGGTGAAGTACAGCATGTTCTACACCACCGATATACATATCTACCGGAAGCATCTCGTCTGCTTTTTCTCTGGAAACAAGTGCTTCTGAATTGTGGTTATCTACATAACGCAGGAAATACCAGGAGGATCCTGCCCACTGTGGCATTGTGTTAGTCTCTCTCTTGGAATCACTTCCACAAACCGGACACTTGCAGTTTACCCACTCATCGATTGCAGCAAGTGGTGACTCACCTGTTCCTGTTGGCTCGTAGGAATCTACCTCTGGCAGACGAAGTGGAAGTTCTTCTTCCGGTACCGGAACATTTCCACACTTCGGACAGTGAATGATCGGGATTGGCTCTCCCCAGTAACGCTGACGGGAGAATACCCAATCACGCAGCTTATAGTTTACAGTTGCTTTTCCAATTCCACGCTCTTCAATGATATGTGGAGCTTCTTTCTTGAGAACGGCTGATTCCATTCCGTTCCACTCTCCGGAATTGATCATAGTTCCAACAGCATCTGTGTATGCCTCTTCCATATTTTCGATTTCCTGTCCGTCTTTTGCAATGACCTGAATGATCGGGATCTCGAATTTTTTTGCAAATGCAAAGTCACGGTCATCATGTGCAGGTACACACATAATTGCTCCTGTACCATAATCTGCCAGTACATAATCAGACAGCCAAATCGGTACTTTTGCACCGTTGATCGGATTGATCGCATAACTTCCCGTAAACACACCTGTCTTTTCCTTATCCTGCATACGGTCTACGTTGGACTTCATGGAAGCATCATAAATATACTGCTCCACCGCTTCTCTTGTCTCGTCTGTCGCAAGTTCTTTTGCAAGTGCATGTTCCGGCGCAAGTACCATGAATGTTGCACCGTGTAAGGTATCCGGACGTGTTGTATAAACGGTGATCTTGTCGTCTCTTCCATCCACCTGGAAATCTACTTCTGCACCGTAAGATTTTCCGATCCAGTCAGCCTGCATCTTCTTTACTTTTTCCGGCCAGTCCAGTTTGTCGAGATCGTTCAAAAGACGGTCTGCATATTTTGTGATACGCAGCATCCACTGACGCAGATTTTTCTTTGTAACATCTGTTCCGCAACGCTCACATTTTCCATTCACAACCTCTTCGTTTGCCAGACCTGTTTTGCAGGATGGGCACCAGTTGATCGGGAACTCTTTCTCATATGCAAGACCTTCTTTGAACATTTTCACAAAGATCCACTGTGTCCATTTGTAGAAATTCGGATCTGTTGTGTTAACTTCCATATCCCAGTCATACAATGCTGCGATCTCATTGATCTGACGTTTGATGTTTGC
>OHJP01000553.1_pt1 | contig 19540 bp, 22 predicted proteins | sample 1568591 | NCBI WGS metagenome assembly OHJP01 (sample SAMEA3879567, study PRJEB24766) | human gut metagenome | biome: human-associated habitat; feature: feces | place: USA | collected 1985/1987
CAAAAGCCCGCCGTTAAGCAGCTCTACCTTAACCTCCAGGTTATCCATGAAGTTCCTCCGGCGGACCACCAGCTGGTAATGGGGCCCCACGTTCTCCATGCCCACCAGCACGCTTTCAATCTGGGTGGGGAACACATTGACGCCCTTAATAATCAGCATATCGTCGGTGCGGCCCATGCACTTTTCCATGCGGACATGGGTCCGGCCGCAGGCGCAGGGCTCGTAATTCAGCCTGGTGATATCCTTAGTCCGGTACCTGAGCACCGGCATTCCCTCACGGGTCAGGGTAGTGACCACCAGTTCCCCGGCCTCGCCCGGAGCCTTGTGCTCCAGGGTATCCGGATCGATGATTTCCGGCAGGAAATGATCCTCCGCGAAGTGGAGTCCGCACCGCAGCCCGCATTCGCCGGACACGCCCGGCCCTCCCAACTCCGTCATGCCATAATTGTCGGATACAAAAATCCCCATAGAATTTTCAATCTGGGTCCGCATCTCCGGCGTACAGGTTTCCGAACCCAGCAGGCCGATCCGCAGCTTATACTGCTCCATAGGATAGCCCGCTTCCTTCATGGCCTCCCCCAGATACAAGGCATAGGAGGGAGTGGCCACCAAACCGGTAACGCCAAAATCCCGGAACATCATCAGCTGCTTGGCCGTATTGCCCGAGGAGGCCGGAATCACCGTAGCCCCCAGCTTTTCCAGGCCGTAGTGCAGGCCCAAGGCGCCGGTGAACAGGCCGTAGCCAAAGGCGATCTGGATGATGTCCCCTTCGGTGGCGCCTCCGCCCACCGCCACACGGGCTACCTGGTCAGACCAATTTTCAATGTCCCGGCGGGTATACACCCCAACGGTAGGCTTTCCAGTAGTGCCGGAGGAAGCGTGGATCCGCACGATCTTCTTCATGGGCTGGGCCAGCATTTGGAAGGGGTAATTATCCCGGATGTCATCCTTCGTGGTACAAGGGATATATTGGACGTCGCTTAAGGTTTTTATTTTATCGCCGGTCACGCCGGCCTGGCGCAGCCGCTCATGGTAAAACGGCACATTATTGTAGCAGTAATCCACAATATGCTTCAACCGCTCCAATTGCAAGGCTTCCAAATCCCTGCGGTTCATGGTTTCAATGTCTTTCTGAAAAAACAACCGTAACACTTCCCTTTTTCTTTTCAAAGCAAGGCCTTTTCCCCTAAGATTTGCCCTATTGCTCCACCATAAAAGCAGGCTGGCACAGCCTGCTTTTTTAACAAAAAGCACCTGCGTTTTTTCGTTTATGGTTCTAATGCCGCCTTAGCCTCCGGCGGCCTTCGCCCTCCTTTATGGCGTGAAGCTATTATACCATAATTCCGCCTGTTTGACAAATAGAAACCGCAGGAACAGCATGGTTCTTTTCGGGAAAAGAAAGTCCGCTTTTCTCCATCATGAAAGATTTCTCAGCCGGCGGAGCAGCGGCACCGCAAAGGTAAAAGCGCAGGCAATCCGCCTGCGCTTTTACTCAGCCTTCGCTTTTTGTAAAATAATCCAATCCGTTCAATTTTTGACGATATGATGCTTGGCCCGCCATTCCTCGGCGGTGCCGGTATAGAAAAAGTCGTTGGTTTCCCCGCTTTTCCATCCCGCCCTTTTAGCGATGACGCTGACCAGGAAGCACAGTGCCAGAGAGACGGCCATGGCCAGACAGGCATACAAGGGGCCGTTTGGGGTTTTGAAGCCGGAAACCGCCACCGGAACAAGGGCGGTCAGAAAGCCGCCGACCATCCCCGCCCAGGCGCCGGCCTTATTGATGCCCTTCCAATACAGCGCCACAGCGTAAGGCGCCAGGAAGGAGCCGGAGATGATTCCCCAGGAATAGGACATCATTTCCAAGATAGGAGTGGGATAGTTAGCCACCACATAAGAGCCCACGACGAAAATCAAGCAGAAAATACGGGTCAGCTTGGCCAGGGTTTTGTCCTTCATATTGGGCTTCAGCTTCGCCTTCACCAAATCCATGGTTACGGTGGAGCAGGCGGTCAGGGTGATGCTGGAAAGTGTGGACACAGACGCGGAAATCAGCAGCACCAGCACAATACCGATCAGGATATTGGGCAATCCGGCCATATTCAGCATCTGCGGCACGATGTAGTCCTTTCCTCCCTGGGGCAGCTCGCTGCCGAAGAACAAATGGGAGAAGGAACCGATAAAATAGCCGCCTCCCGCAACCAGCAGAGCGAAGAAGGTGGAAATAATCACGCCCCGTTTTACCTCTTTGTCATCCCGGATGCCATAATATTTATGTACCATCTGGGGCAGTCCCCAGGTGCCGAAGCTGGTCATCAAAATGGTGGCGACTAGGGAAACCAGCATTTGGGAATCCATGGGAGCCATCTGATTCTGTTCCATGTAGGAGATCATATTCTGGAAGCCGTTTTGCAGGCCGCCCACCTGGGGGCATATGATAATCATAGCCAGCAAGGCGCTGACGCCGAACATCATGATAATCCCCTGAACAAAGTCTGCCTTCAAGGTGGCCATATAGCCTCCCAGCACCAAAACCACCGCCGAACCTACGGCGATCAGAATCATGCATACTGTTTCATCAATATTCAGCAGCACAGAACAAACGCTGGTCAGGCCCTTATACACAGAGGCGGAGTAGGGCAGCAGAAAAATAAAAATAACGACGCCGGAAAAGAGCTTCATCGCCTGGCTGTTATACCGCATTTCGAACAACTGGGGCATCGATTTGATTTTCAATCTTCTGGTACATTCCCGGGTCCGTTTTGCCAGCACGAGCCAAGCCAAAAGGGAGCCGAACACCGCGTTGCCAAGGCCCACCAGGCCCGACCACAGCCCATAGCTCCATCCCGAGCTGCCGGAATAGCCGATAAACATTACCGCGGAAAAGTAGGCTGTGCCGTAAGACAAGGCCGAAATCCACGCCCCTGCATTGCGTCCTCCTACCGTAAACGCCGCCATGCCCTTGCTGTTTTTGGAATTTAAAATTCCTACCGCAAGCATGAAAAGGACATAGACCGCTATGACGATCCATATAGTTGTTTCTTTGCTCATTGCCCTTCCTCCTTTATCACTTTAAAGCATCGATTAATCGATGCTTTAAACCACAAAAGAAATTTTACCTGTTTTCACTAAAAAAATCAAGCATTGTTTTCAAAATTCTTTTGTTAAGAATTTATTAATAGTTTTCTTTAATCCATTTTTATGGTAAAATAGAGAAAATAAAGGCAATTTGCTTGTAACCGGGAAGTTTTCCCGCTGCTGAAAGGGGTAACGGCGATTATGCTGCCGAACGACCAAGCGCTGATCGACGAAATTCTGCGTGAAAAGAAAAAAAACAACACTCTAATTCTGGCCCATACCTACCAGCCCCCCGAGGTTTTAGCGGTAGCCGATTTAACCGGAGATTCCTTCGCCTTGGCCAAGGCTGCCGAAAGCCTCGAGGCTCCCAGGGCGCTTTTGTGCGGGGTTCGCTTCATGGCGGAAACCTTGAAGATTCTGTCTCCGGAAAAGGAGGTCGTTCTCTCCCATCCTGACGCCGGCTGTCCAATGGCGGAGCAGATCAATCCAAAAGAGGTGGAAGCATACCGGAAAGCCCATCCGGACCATGGAATCTGCGCTTATGTAAACACCACCGCTGAGCTGAAAGCCCTGGCGGATGTCTGCGTCACCTCGTCCTCCGCAGTATCCATTGTGAGAAAGCTTCCTTATCAGGACATCTTATTCCTGCCTGACAAAAATTTAGGCTCCTTTGTGGCCGATGCCGTGCCAGAAAAAAACATCCACCTGATGAACGGCTATTGCCCGGTACATAACGAGATCACCGCCCAGGATATTCTAAGCATAAAGGCTGCCCATCCCGGCGCTAAAGTGGCGATCCATCCCGAGTGTCCTAGGGAAGCAGTTGCGCTGGCCGATATGATCGGTTCCACCAAGGATATCATCAGCTATGTGAATACCCGTGATGACGATATTATCCTGGCTACCGAGCGTGGCGTCTACGACAACCTCATTCTAGAATTTCCGGATCGGAAGCTTTACCAGCTTTGTCCCCAAAAAATGACCTGTGCCGATATGAAAAAGACCAATTTACAGCAAGTATATGACGCCTTGACCGGTAAGGGCGGCGAAGTCATTACCTTGGATGAATCTCTCCGGCTCAGAGCCTTAGGCAGCATTGCCAGTATGCTGCGGTATGGAAATTAATATAGCCGCGGCCAGCAGGCTGCCAGCTTTTTGCTGAGCCTCTTTGTGTTTTTATCATATAATCGATAAATCATATAAAGTTAAAACCGCATTGTGATATTTTCTATATCACAAAATATCGGAAGCTTAGTCGAACTGTTTTTCGCCTGCCAGGCCTTGACATTTGTTGAGCTCTTAGTCAACCGCTTTCCTGGAGGCGCTGCTTTTAGTTTTATTATAACAATTCAACGCGCGGGCTGCGTCCAGGCCCAGCCTGGGTTTCGATCGCTATTACAGCACTGCCTTCCTCGCGGGCGTTGCTTTTGGTTTTATTTATAACAATTCAACGCGCGGGCTGTGTCCAGGCTCAGCCTGGGTTTCAATCGCTATTACAGCACCGCCTTCCTCGCGGGCGCCGCTTTTAGTTTTATTTATAACAATTCAACGCGCGGGTTGCGTCCAGGCTCAGCCTGGGGAAAGGGGAATCGTAATTATGCCCCAAGAGCAAAATTATGACGTTATCATCGTAGGGGCCGGCGCCGCCGGCCTCTACGCCGCTTTAAACCTGGAAAAGGAGGCGAAAGTCCTCCTGCTTTCCAAAAAGGAGCTCGCTCTTTCCAACAGCTCCCTGGCGCAAGGCGGAGTCGCTTCCGTAGTATATCGGGAAAACGATGATCCGGAGCTTCACTTTCAGGACACCTTGATCGCGGGCAAGCATCAAAACAATCCCGACGCGGTGCGTGTCCTGGTGAACGAAGGGCCGCAGGATGTGCTGAACATCCAGCGTCTGGGAGTGGATTTCGACTTAGCCGGCGATGGCCGAATCCAGATGACCCTGGAGGCGGGACATTCCCGCCATCGGATCGCCCACCACAAGGATTCTACCGGAAAAGAAATCGTGGACAAGCTGCTATATAGGGTAAAAAGGCTTGCCAATGTGACGATTTTGGAAAACGCTTTGCTCTTTTCCCTGACAAAAACGGAAAACGGCTTCTACGCCGGGGTCCAGCATCAGGGAGAAGCTTTTTATGCGGGAGCTTCTTATGTGCTGCTGGCTACCGGAGGAATCGGGCGTATTTACCAATACACCACCAATTCCGCTATTGCTACCGGCGACGGCATTATGTTTGCACATGAGCTGGGAGCTGAAATCAAGCATTTGAGCTGGATTCAATTTCATCCCACCGCCTTTGCCGCGGAAAAGGACCGGGAGCGCTTCTTGATTTCCGAGGCAGTTCGGGGAGAGGGCGCCAATCTGTTAAACTGCTACGGCGCCCATTTCACCTCCAAATATGATTCTCGGGGAGATTTAGCCCCCCGGGATGTGGTATCCAATGCCATTATGCAGGAAATGGCCGCTACCGGCAGCGACCGTTTCTATCTGGATATTACGTATAAGGACCCGGATTTCCTAAAAAGCCGTTTCCCTATGATCTATGAGCGCTGTCTCACCGAGGGAATCGATATCACCAGCGACTGGATTCCAGTGTTCCCCTGCCAGCACTATCTTATGGGGGGCGTCAACGTGGACCTGAACGCCCGCACCCGGGTTCCCCGGCTTTACGCGGCGGGGGAATGCTCCCATACCGGCGTTCACGGCAAAAACCGGCTGGCCAGCAATTCCCTTTTAGAGGCCCTGGTGTTCGGCCGCAGGGCGGCCCAGGATATTTCCGCCCAGCTGAAATCCGGGCGGGCGCCTTTGGGGCCCGCTCCCCAAACAGAATCTCTCGCCGGCAAGCCCCTGCACCACGGCTACCGTACAAAGATCCGGGAGATCCTGCAGAAGGCTTACTTTGTCATTCCAAAGCCCGAGGCCTTTGCCGAGGGCCTGAAGACCGTCAACGAAATACTCCAGGAGCTGGAAACCGGCGGCTATGCCGTGAACCAGGATTTTGTGGAAGCCAAAAGCGCCGCGGTATGCGCGAAAATTATTTTAAGCGAGGTTTTACAGGAAAATGATGCTTAATTCTTTTTATGTGGACGATATCATCAAGCGGGCGATCCAGGAGGATATTAACTATCTGGATGTCACCTCTGACTATCTTTTGCCAGCCAGCCAAACCGGCGCCGCGAAATTTATCGCCAAGGCCGACGGCGTGCTTTGCGGCCTGGACGTGGCGTTTCGGGTATTTCAGCTATTAGATTCCACTTTTTCCGCCAAGGCCTACAAGTCCGACGGCGACTCGGTGCGAAAGGGCGACTTGATCGCCGAGTTCTCCGGCAACGCCCGGCAGCTGCTGAAGGGGGAGCGCACCGCCCTGAACCTTTTACAGCACATGTCCGGCATCGCCACTGCCACCGCCCAGGCCGTGGCCCTTACCAAGGGCACCCGGGCTTCCATCGCGGATACCCGGAAAACCCTGCCCGGGCTGCGGGCCCTGCAAAAATACGCCGTGACCGTAGGCGGCGGCAGAAACCACCGCTTTAATTTATCCGACGCCGCCATGCTGAAGGATAACCACATCGACGCCGGGGGCGGCATCACCAGCGCCATCGGCAAGCTGCGGGAAAAGGTGGGCCACATGACCAAAATCGAGGTGGAGACCCGTAACCTGGATGAACTGCGGGAGGCGCTGGACGCCGGCGCCGACATTATCATGCTGGACAACATGACGGTGGAGCAGATGGCCGAGGCGGTTAAAATCACCGGCGGCAAAGCCTTGCTGGAGGCCTCCGGCAACATCACCGCCGAGACCATTCAAGCCGTCGCGGCCACTGGCGTGGATATCATTTCCATCGGCGCCCTGACCCACTCGGTGAAAGCCTTTGATATCTCTATGAAAATCGCGCTGTAACGCAAGCAAAGCCCCGCCGAAAACGGCGGGGCTTTTATATTGTACGCTTAAGTAAGAGAAAACCCCCGGTTCTGCCGAGAGCGGTAAAAACGCTACAGCAAAAGGCTTCCCCTAGGGAAGCTATCGCCAAAGGCGGTGAAAAAAGCAATCCCGCGATATCATAAAGGGAAATATTGTGGGGCGCTGCCGGTTTACCAGCGGCGGCACCTGTATCTCGATGATAATATTCCAGCGCCTATTGCGGGGCATCTCACCGCTTTCGCGGCGGTTTGATTTTCACCCGGCGCGGTTTTAGCCAGCCTAAAAGAAGGCCAAGCCCTGGGAAAACAGGCTTGGCCTTCTGAGGTCACCGCAGACAGGCGTTGACATACTTTACCGGTACGTCCATCCGCTTTGCGATATCTTCCGCCGCCATACCGGAATCTAAAAACCTTCTGCACACCGCCTTCATAGATTCCCCGATTTCCACAATGTGAAGATCCGGGTCGTACAGGCGGACCGCCCTCTGTCCCCAAGGGTGTTCCTTCACCGGATGGACATAACGGATGGCGTCCAGCTTTTCCAAATCCTCAATAAAACCGTCGAAATCCTCCGCTTCAAAATAAAGCTCCATATCGTTGCCGCCGAAGGTTATTTCTTCTTGGCTTTTTTCCAAAAACCCCGCCCAGCTTTCCTTGGTTTGCAGGCTGAGGCCGCCGGTTAGGGTGACGTTGGCGCCGAAGTCCAGGGTCACCCGCAAGCCAAAGACCTCCCGATAAAACTTTTTGGACGCTTCCAGGTCGGATACTACCAGCAACGGGCCTTGTATTTTCATATCATACCTCCGCTAAAATTTATATTTCTATCGTTTTTCCTTTTGTAATAATTTTATCTTACACAATGCGGGCTTGAAACGCAAGTAAAAACAAAGACGGTTCCCGTCAGGCAAAGCGTGAAAACAGCTTTCACAGCGCCGCCCTTGGGAAACGTCCTTATTTTTATTTTACCGCCAGATAAAAATACTGGCCGTTTCTCAGATTCAGATTATGAAACAGCTTTCCCGTTACCTCTCCGGTGGTTTGCTTTACCGTCAGCTTATTTCCCTGCAGGGAAACCGCGGCGGTGCACAGCCCGGGAGACGCGAACCCGGCGTTGCACAAGGTATAGTCTCCATCCGCCACATATTCGCTGAACGCCCTGGTCTGATAAAACACAAACACGAACTTGGGCACAAAGGGCAGGATAAAGCTTGTCTCGGCCTCCCCGTTGCCGGCGTAGCTGTCTATCAAATATGGGGCGTCGAATTTTTCCCGGTCCGCGGCGGAAAGGTGGGCCACCGCGTCCTGAAGATGGCCGCCGATTACGCTGTCTAAAATTAAATTATCCTCTGTAAAATCGCTTCTCATGGGCTTATCGGTGCCCAGCCAGTTGTTCAGGTTCAATTCCGGCGTTTTATTGCTTGTGGGCATAAATATATCCTCCTTTTATCCAGGGCTATAGGCGTCGATTTCTTCCCAGCTCATAGCGGCGGCGTCCATCTCGTTGAAGGTTTTTCCCAGGCTGTCGATTTTGTTCCAATCCAGGGTTCTGAAATCGAACACCGCCTGCAAATGGCACGGCAAAAACTCACCGGCCGCTTTCTGAATTTCCTCCTGGCCCTGAAAATCCTCCAGAAAGTCAAAGCAATTGATATAAATCGTAGCCCCGTCCAGGTTTTCCTTTACCGTAGCCCGCAGTCCGCAGGCCACCAGCGCCCGTTCCAAATCCGCCCGGGTGTTGTTCCGGTTATTGATGGCGCCCCGGTAAAGAAGCATTTCTCTTCGCTCCTGCAGGGGCAGCAGGGCTTTCGGCTTTCCGTAAATTTTTTCCCGCTTGGAAACGCCCTCCCCCTGGGCGGTTTGGATAAACGCCTCCCGCTCCAGTTCATCCAAGCCCTCCTCCAGCAGGTCCAGGCCGGCGGCATAGGCGGCAAGCTCCGCGTATACCAGCGAGCCTTCATCCAGCCGGTAAATCCCCAAAGGGCGCAGGGCGTCTCTTAACGCTTGCAGTCTGCTCATCCATTTTCCTCCGTTTGGGGAGAAGTTCCAATAGTGCCCGCCACCGCCAGCTGATTTTCCTGTATGGCTACGTCATGGCACAGCAAGGGCTCCGGCCAGGCTTTCTCTACCCCTTCGACACCATAAACCACCGCGGTGGCTTTGGTCATGTACACTGATTCGCCGATGGAAAGGCCCGCCATATAGTCCCGCAACGCCTGTTCCGCCAGCGGCTTCAATTCAGAATAATCATAGCCCGCTTTCGGAACGAGATACAATATGATATCCACCGAAACCTTTTGGGCCCCTTGCACTTGGACATCCACATTGATTTCCTTCACGGCGTTCAGGTCGTTTTGAATCCGCGTGATTAAATCACTGCCGGGGACATCTCCCTTGGAAGCCACATACACATCCACAGTGCCCGCGCCCCGGGCCCGGGGTGACACGGACGCGGAGTACACCCCGTCGTATTGCAGGGCAAACTCCCGGTAAAACGCGCTGTTGGTGCCGTTGGGGATGTTCCTGTAGCTTTCCAGGATCCGTTCCCGAAGCTCCTGGTCGGTTTCCCCATCGGCCCCGCCGGTGAAAGCACCGCGGTTGGTCACCGCCGTAACCCCGGGAGGCGGCGTCACCAGCACCTTGACCGTGCCAGCCGCCGCGTTGGCGCCGGCGCCTCCCTCCTCGGAAGCCGCCGGGACCGAAACGGAAAAATCTCCCGCCTTGAGAATCCCTTTCCGTGTGGTGAGAAACCGTTGCCCTCCCTCCTGGGAGGTGGCGCACACGGTGCCCTCTGGAATGGTCACGTCATACAGAAGAGCGGCCTCCCGGGAAAACTCCAGCATTCCCTGGGAGCGAACGGCGCTTTTCCTTTGGATTCCCCGCTGCTGGGCGTGATAGTCAAGCTGGCTGCCTTGCGCCGTTTGGGGAAACACCTGGCGCTGGAGCCAGTCTAAATTAGTGTAAGCGGAAAAGATCTCCCCAGCCAGCACCTTCAGCCGGATGCCGATGTCCGAGGCGTCGTCCGCCTGAAAACCGGCAAGCTCCTGGAACCGGCCCTGCATTCTGCTCAAAATAGATTCATAGGTTTCGCTCATAAAAGCACCTCCAATTCCGTCTGCTTCTGGTCGGCCAAAAGCGCCACAGTCAGGGTGAGCTGATCCGGGCCTGTCAGGCTGGCCCGCACCCCCAGCGGCGTCACACGGCTCATAGGTTTCAGCGCCTCTCTGACCATCCGCATAGCGTTTTGAGAAAGGTCCTCCCGGCTGCCGTAGCTTCCCTTCAGCGTGTACAAACGGCTGCCCAGCTGCTGGTCATAGAAAAAGCTTCCCTTTTTCACCGTCAGCCGGAACATGGCCTGCTGCAAAAGCTCCTGCACGCCGCTAACCGCCATTGGCAGCCCGTTCTGATTGGTTTCAAAATCGCCGTTTTTGATTGCCGTATCCATAACCGCCTCCTTATTGTTCTGCGCCGTTAATAAACACCTGGCCCTCCAGCTGGATTTTCCCATCCCGGGTCAGGGTGATTTTCGCTCCTCCTGAGGAAAACAGAACCAGCTCGCCCGGCTGCAAGCCCTTTGGGTCGATTTCCACTCCCAGGCAGAAGGTCTTTTCTCCGGAAACCACGCCCACCGCGTTTTCCCCGGCGGGAGGCAGGCTCTTCACTCCATAGGGTCCTGCGGCGGCTACCTCCCGGTACTCCGACGAGGACTGAAGCAGCAAGCCGCCGTTCTGTTCCCCCGAGATTGTCCCCGCCACCGGCCTTTCCGCTTCCTTTTGCCGGGAAGCTATCTTTTTACCCAGCCACATCGCTTTCCGCCTCCCAATCCTTCCTTAAAATTACCAGCGTTTGTTCTCCCGCGGAGTCCAGCCGGTAAGAAATCCCGCTCACCTTCAGCGCTTCAAAATCACCCAGAACCGGGTCCGCCACCCTGGCCCGGGTCTCCAGCGGCAAAATTCTTTCTCCCGGACAGGCCAGTTCGAGCTGGTAGGCCTGCTCCCGGCTTTTGTCCAGCAGCAATTGTCCTCGGAATACTGGGGTTTTCGGATCATCCACCGCGTTCAGCAGGCGGCGGCGGAGGATTCCATCTCCCGCCGCCCGGGAATCCCATACCTGGGTGCTGTAGCCGCCCAGCCGCTCTGAGCGGACTAAAACCTGGGAAAGCCGCTTGCACCTCAGACGCTCCTCCCGGATAGAGGCGTAGAAAATTCCCCCGCAGTTGGAAAACAGCGCCTCAGCCTCCGGATCCTGGGGCTCCATTTGAAGCTCTCCGGTAAAGGTTACCTGGGGCCGGGTGCCTAAAGCGTCCCGGCAGAAGCTCTCGATCACTTCCCACTCACTGGCGCCCTTTTCAATTTGGAGCTTGGTGGAAAAGGCCTTGTCTTTTCCCGAAAACTCCGAAAAGCCATAGGGCTGGGCATGGCGCTGGTAAATCAGCCTGGTGGATGGCACGTAATAGGTCTGAGGGATCGCCTCGTTGTCCAGCAGGAGCGCCGCCATGCTTCTGGAGCACACTTCAATTCCCGCCCCGTCCCCATCCACAAGGATCGTCTGCTCATCGATCAATCCCCGGAAAAACACCGCTCCGTCCTTTACGACTTGAATCGTGTGAAATTCCGGCAGACGCTGTCCGCTCCCAAGCGGTTCCAGGGGAAACCGGGCTTCCAGGCTGTGAGCCGGGGCGTCCCGGTCTGCGGAAAAACGGACTGACGCCGGCTTTGTGAATTCCCTCGTTTCTCCTCCATAAGCCGTTAATCGGTAAATCACCGCAGCGCCACCTTCTCTCCCGCAGCCAGCTGGTCGGGGCGCTTCACATTAGGATTCCGCCGTGCCAGCTCAGAAATGGAAATCCCATATAGTTTAGAAATGTCCCAGAGGGTTTCCCCCTCCTGGACGATATGGTAATCCTTGCCCTCCCGGAGGATCGGAATTCCTTCCCCGACCTGTTCCCAAAACTCGAACCGATAGCCTACGATATCCGGTCCCGCCTGGCCGGCCATGGTCAGAGAAACCAAGCTGGCCTCGAACCCGGTGGAATCCGGCAGGATTAATAAGCCGGTTCCTCCCTGTTCGCACAGGGCCGCCAGCGTCCGGAACTGGAGGAGGCAATCTTCCCCGAACAGTTCCCCCTCTCCTGTGACGATCCGCTTTCCCGGGCCCAGGTCCTGCAAAAGGTTTCCCTGTCCGGGCAGCTTCCACTCTTTGATCTCCCGGCGGCAAGCCACCTGTATGGTCTTCGGGTTGTGCTTCCAGGTGTAGTCCTGAAACCGCATCAGCGCTGTGTTCATAGCTCTACCTCCCATAAGCCGGAGTACCGTCTGGCATCCCGCTCCATGGCCAGGGAGATGTCCTCTGTTTCAGGCCGGCGGTTTCCCGCACTCTGAACGGGTGCCGCTTCCCGCTTGTAAACGATTTTGGTTTCCGGCGGACTTCCGCCTGACCAGGGGATTTCCCTTTTGGTTCTCCGGCGCACCTTCACTTTTCTAGGCTCCTTCATGTCAGCTCCATCCTATGGGAAGCGATCAGGGAAACGCCCTCCAGAACCGTGTCGTTGATCCCGGCAGATTCGCTGATCTCATTCCATTCACAGCCGGAATAGATAATCCGGCGGTCCGGCTTGACGATCACCAGGTTAAAACCGGAAAGCCCAAAGAAGCTGATTCCGTCGTCCAAAGCGCCGTCACAGGCATAGACCCGGGAAAGCTCCACAAAATGCTTGGTTTTTCCTGGCACAGTGCCTACCGGCTCAGCGCTTCCAAAGGCCTCCACATAGTGGCTCTCCCGGGCAGAGTGGGCTTTATATCCCTCTACCACCGCCAGCTTTCTGCCGTTAACCTCCAAATAAATATCCCTGCTGGTGGGAAAATTTCCATTTTCCATAGGCTCCTCCTTATACCGTAATGCTGGCCTGGATCACGATCTGGTTCAGGCCTCTGGCGGCGGTAAATTCCACCGTCACGACGCACACCGACGGGTCCTCTCCTGAAGCGGCCACGACTGGGGAACGGTAGCTGTCCAGAATTCCCTGAAGCCGGTACTCCTCCAGCTTCACCGCTGTCTGAGTCGCAAGGGCGCTTCTGGTCTTTTCATTGTTTCTGGCCCCTGCCAGCATCCTCTTCAGAGAGGCTCTAATCCCGGCGATCACTGTATCGATGATCAGCACCGTATTGATGTCGTGGAAGGTCCGGTCGGAAACGCCGTCTGTTTTCGTTCTGGTGCTGACGCCCCGAATCAGCTCTGCCCGGCCAGCCCGCATTTCCAAAACCGCCACGCCGTTTTGCAGCAGAATGTCCAGCTCCTCCTCGGGAAACGCCTTGGACAGTCCTGTGATTCCCTCCAGCACCGCGCCGTTGAGAGCCGCGGATGGATCCGCCGCAGCCGCAAGCCTGCCAGCCAAGGCGGCCGCAAGCAGTCCGCCGCCGGCAGGCTTGCCCTCCGGCGCCTGGCACAAAAGCATCATCCGCTCGCAGTTTAACTGATTGGCAAAGGCTGCCGGATCCTCTCCGGAAAAGCAGCCTACCGCCACCCGTTCCCGGCCGCTGTCTGAGGCGGCCGCCGCGCTGGCCTTTAGAAGCTGTAAAACCGCCCCCTGGGTGCTGTCACAGCAGACAGCGCCCAGATCGTCCTCCCGCTCCAGCGCCGCCAGGGCGGCCTCATAATCAAAGCTCTCCTCTGTCCCGGCCTTCACCGCTTTCACCCCGGAGGCGCCGTTAATGAGGGCTTTCTCGATCATTCCGGCCATAATGCTGTCCTCACCGAACACCGCTTTACCATCGCTGATTCTCCGGATGGAATACACCCGGTTTTGTTCGCCCTTTTCACACAGGGCGGCGATTCCCACCTGTTTGAGGCTGTCAGAGCCCCACAGCACGCCGGAAGCGTCGTAATCCCAATAGACTCCCGGCCTTTCTTTTGCAATGAGCATTATTCCACTTCCTTTCCCTGGGCCAGCTTTCCTTTTACAACCACGCCGGAGACCGCTTCCCCGCCGGATGCTTTCCCAAAGGCCAGCCTGATTTTTGCCTGGCATGGCAGAGTCAGAGCCATAGCCCCGCTGTGATAGGAAATCTCCCCGCATTGGACACTGGTAAATCCCAGGCCGGAAAACATCAAGTCACCGCACAGGCTGGAGGCCGTTTCCCACGCCGCCTCGCCTCCCGCCGACAGAGGCGACCAAACTGTGATATCCAGGGTCACTTCCGCGGATTTGCCATAAAAATCACCGGAGGACCGGGTTCCCAGAAAATCCCCCATAGCGGCGCTCGCCACCTGGGCGCCGCCCAGGCTGACCGTCACCGTCACTTTGGAAAGGGGCGACTGATGAAAGCAGTCTGGATGGGCCTTTAAAATCCGGCAGGAGGACAATTCCCCGTCTCTTTTCAGCAGGTCTATGGTTTGTTCAATAACGCTGTCAAAAAAACCCATCCTATTCCTCCTCATGACGCTTTTGCAGGATCGCCCAGACATAAACGCATTGATCCTCAAAATAAACCCGCTGGGCCCTGCGGATCAGATAGCTTTCTCCGTTGGCCTCCACATAGCCCGCCTTTCGATATGGATCCAACGGTTTGTCGGCCGGTCCCAGATAAAGGTAATTCTCCAAATCCGAGAATCCTGGAGGCAGATAAATTCCTCCCGCATTAGCGTTGTTCCGGTAGCGCAGAGGCTGGATCACCGCCCGGACGTTCTTGATCTCTCCTGTGGCCTCCATCACCAGTTTTACATTCCGGCCGCAGAGCCTTATCAGCCTGCGGACTGCCGCGTATTTTTTCATACTCGCACCCCGCGGAACACAAAGCCGTCATCCGACAGCAGGTCGGCAATCTCCCTCTCCGCCTCCATCCGAACCTCCCGCGCCAGCCGAATCTTGTCATCCCTGCCGCTGGCCACGGTGATATCTCCAACGGTGAAGTCCTCCGCGTTGGCGGCCTGGTACATGGCGTACCGGTAATAAGCCAGGCTTGCGGCCGCGGGTTCCAGGCGGGAAGCGTTATTCTCGCTGACCGTTCCCCGCAGGCGCCTGGTAAGCTCTCCCGCGGCGTCGGAGCAAAGGGCGGTATAACCTACCGCCTCCTCCATGGGCAGGCTGGCGATCAGGGCGAAGCGCTCTAAAATTTCTTGGATGTCTAATTTCAATCGGCCACTCCTCCTATCCTAAGATTTTCACACAGCTTTCGTTGAATCTGCCTCCCCCCAGGTTTGTACCAGTAGGTTTCAACCCGTCTCGCTTCAAGAACGCAGCCGGACAAGGCTGTGCCTTCTGGCCGTCCGTTGAGGGGAAGGGCAGCTTTCCCAAAAAATTCTCCTCTTTTTGCTCAGGGGAAGCCTAAAAAGGCTTCCCCATTGCTTTATTCGAAAATGTTAGGAAATCGTCAGCTTCTTGGACGCGTCGCTGAAAATTTTGGCAAAGCCGGTGACGGCGCTGATAGAAGCCCTCTCCAGCTGGCGGTCGATCAGCTTATCGTAGTCGGTCATCAGCTCGCCCGCCTGGACCATTTCCAGGGCGCAGGTCTTATCCATGGCCACGATCACCTTATCTGCCATCGTAGGCACGTGGATCAGAGCGGCGCCGATGGGAGTGACCATCTGGCCGGTGCCCTGGAAATTCAGGCCCGCCTGAGCGTCCTTCATTTCCGTTAGATTCAAAACAGACTTTACCGTTTCGGTGCCGGCCAGCATGGTATTCAGCTCAAAGGGGGCCAGGCCCGCCCACATCTTCACCAGGGAATCGTAGCTCAGGGCCGCCGGTGAGCCGCCGTTCATTTCCTCTGCTGGATTGTTGTTCCCGTCGCCGTTTAGGAGCACGCCTACCGCGTCCTGAGCCTGGGCTCTGGCGATATAGGCGCCGATCTGGCGCAGCACGACGGTAAACAGGTCCAGCTTCTGGAAGCGCAGCGCCTCATAGGAGGTCACCAGCATTCTGCCCCGCTTGTTCATCTTCACCAGGTTATTCTGGGTTTTCACCGTAGTCTGGGGCAAGGATGCAAGCTCCGCTACAGGCGGGAAGTAATGCTCGCCCTCCGGCTCAGAGGTAATGGTGCGGTAATCCATGCCGTCAATTTTGGTGACGGTTGCCACCAGATTGGGCAGGATATTAGCGGACTCCATTCCCTGGGTGACCGCTCTGGCCACATATTCGGGGAACAAAGCCGCGCTGTCGGTGCTCTGAAAGAACTTTTCCACCACGTCGGAGCCCCTGCCCCCAACCTTGATGTCGAACCGCTTCAGCTGGCGCTGATAAGCATCCAGCCCCGCGTGCTCGGTATTTTCATAGCTCGCGCTGGGATCCAGTTCCTCCAGCACCTGGGTAAAGCTTTTCCCCGGGGTATTGTACATGCCCTTTTCCAAACGGACGGTATCGTAAAAAGCCATAGGTATTCCTCCTCGTTTCTTATAAAATCATGCCGGCTTCGGCGGCATCTGTGGAAACCACTAGGACGTTGACGCCGGCGGCGTCCTCTCCGGCGGCCTTCACGCCGCCCGAGCCGTCCGCTACCAGCTGGGCCCAGCCCAGAGACACGCTGCCGGTTACCGCCGCGGTGCAGTAGCCCTTTAACTGAACGCCTACAAAATCTCCCCGCTGGCTGACGGCGACGCCGATAAAGGCGTCCCCGGCGGCGCAGGCGGCTACCGTGCCGTTGGCGCTCATTTTCACCGGCGTACCCGCCGGTATCGCGGCTGCGGCCTCAAAGGTGGCGATGTTCTTTCCGAACCCTGCGAATGAAACATTCATGCTATTTTCCTCCTAGATGGTTAAATTGACTTTTTCGGGCCCCGGTACAAGCTCGGCTTTCGCCCTCTTATTCCGGGACTCTCTGCCTGCTAAATCTTAAACTCAGCGTTTTCGATAGGCGCTCCCTCAGCCCTTGCCCCAGCCAGCTGAGGCTTCGGGGGTGCCAGCTTACCGCTTTCCTGACGGTACGCCTTTTGGAATGCCTTAAGCTCCTCCAGGGTCATTCGCTTGGCGACCCGCTCCATGATGTCCTTGGGCACACCCGGCTGGGACAGCAGAGAAAGCCTGACCACCTCCTGCCGGAGCTCCCGCTCATAGGCCTCTCCGGCCTCTGCCTTTTTGGCCAGTTCCCGAAGGCAGCCGGAAATTTCCGCGCACTCCTCCGGAGACAGGGTCATTTCCTTTCCCTCTGAAAAAGCCTTTATGATATCGCTGTTAGTTCTTCTCCCTTCCTCGGTATCCGTTGGCGTGTACATTTTAATCACTCCCGCTTCCCGCTGGGCCGGCACCGCCACAAAGGACCATTCATACGCGTCGTAGGGGTCGTCCAGCACAGTGCAGCACAGCCTGCCGTCGTAGGTTTTCCCCTTCTGATGGCGGCAGGCTCCCTTCTTCAGGTCCTCTCCGCATATGGAGCAGCGCAGACGGTTCACCGCGCAGCCTACGCTGACCTCCTTTTTGATGCCGGAATCCAGCTCTGTAATAAAATCCTGATTTTTGGCCGTTCTGGGCAGATAAGCTCTGGCCACCAGCCTGCTGTACGGTTCTCCCAGCTGGTTTTTTCTCTCAGGCAGGGTTTCCACCTGGCAGTCATAAATCCGGGCGGTCTGCCCGCCGGACCGCATACTGTGGTCGAAAATACCCGTCTTTCCCAAAAACAGCTCCTTCAGCTTTTCCAAGGCTGCCTTGGTAAAACACTCAAAATCCCGGTCCACCTGGTTGTCGCACAGCACCACGGAAAAGGTGTAAAGCTCCTGGGCCTGGAATTCCCTCCGGGTATACTGATTGATCTTTTCCAGCTCCTGGGGGCTTACCACTCCGTGCTCCGTCTTCCGTTTCAGCAAATAGCCTTCCTTCATTGGGTTCCTCCTTCCAGGGGCGCTTCCAGTTCTCCCTCCGGCTTCAATTCCTGTTCAATCTGTTTGGCTCGGGCCTCGAGCAGCCTGGCATTAGACAGTTCCACCGCGTCCTGAAGATTGATGTCATCCCACATTACGGTATGCTCCGGGGAATACCCGTGCAGCCGCAGCCACAGAGAGCACACCTTTCCTATCACCGGGTTCAAAATCCGGCGATAGGCCTCCAGTTCGCTGGTCAGGATATCCGCCTGTTGGGCGGACATCCGCTCGGTGGTGGACCAGGAAAGCCCCAGTAAAAACGGCGGGATAGAAAGCTTGGCGATGATCTGCTCCAGCATCTGGCGCACCGGCACCTCGCTGTCCAGAATCTGATTGTCCGCGCCGATGGTCTGGATCTTCACATTTCCCACCGCCACAAAGTCGCTGATATCACCGCCGCTTTTCATAGCCTTACGCCACTCCTGGGCGATCTGTATCGCCCGTTCCTTGGTATAGGCGCGCTCGTTTCCGTCTCCGGGCTGGTAGGTAACGGCGAACCGGACGTTTCCTACCCGTTCCCAGTTCAGGCCCATGCTGTTGTAAATCTTCAAAAGCACGGAGCTGACAAAGGGCAGCCCCTTTAAAACAGATTCCCCCAGCAATTCGCCGGGCCTGGGGCTAAGGGTAGAAACGGCGATCAGCTCCGGACGCTGGACCAAAAGCCAGTTGCCCGCCCCGTCTCTGCTGTAAATTTTCAGTTCCAGAGGGCTGTCCCCTGTCCGCAGCTCCACATCATCCAGGGAGGCGTTATACAGGCCCGAAATTTCCTTCCCATCCTGGGAAACCACGATTTCCCCCAGAGCCGTCCCATAGGTGAGAAGCTGTTCTAAATAAATTCCCAGAAACGTCTCTATTCCCGTGCCGCAGGCGTTGACCTGAACCGACTCCAGGAACCGGTTCAGATCCTCCCGCGCCCTCCGGCTTTCGCATTGGACGGAAACCCCGCCTGTCAGCCGGACGATTTTGCAGACCGCCGCGTCGATAATAGGGACCGTCAGGCGAAGGGTGTCGTAGAGCTTCCGCTCCATGCCAGCGGCCTGGTATCGGTCCAAGGCTCCTGAAAAGGCGCCGCCCCTCCCGCCGGGCACGGTCTGCACCGCCGCCGCTGGCTCCGCAGCCCTGGCTCTTCCAAACAGCCTCATTTCCGGCGGCCTGTTTTCTTTGCCGGGTATCGGTTCATCCTCTGCCTTGCCCCCTTTCCATATCCTGTTTCAAATTAAAATCCTCCTGTGCGCCGGTTGGCGAATACGATAAACTCCTCCTGCTCATCCCAAAGGGCCGTGGCCACGAAATACCGGATATCATCCATAGCGTGGTCGTTTTCCTTGACCGGGCAGTCCTTGTTTCCCGCCGGATCCCAGCGGTACAGCCCAAATTCCCGGATACTGTCCTTACAGGGCCGGCAGATCTCCACAGCGCCTTCCTTTAATGCGGTAGACACCTGGCGTATGCCATCCAGAACGTTGTTTTTTGCCGGGATCACCCGGTACTCCCCATGGCGGCGGATTACCTCCTGGAAGCTTGCCGCCGAGGGGTCCACGATGACGCACCGGGGCCTTCTGGCTCCAAGCAGGCTTACAAGCCCCTGATAATGCTCTTCGTCGGTTTTCGGGCCGCCATCCCGCTTGGAGTCGTAGTAATATTCCTTCAGCCGGTACCATACGCCCTCCTTCCGTCCACACAATCCAAAGGAGGCCGGAT
>OHJP01000554.1_pt1 | contig 19521 bp, 17 predicted proteins | sample 1568591 | NCBI WGS metagenome assembly OHJP01 (sample SAMEA3879567, study PRJEB24766) | human gut metagenome | biome: human-associated habitat; feature: feces | place: USA | collected 1985/1987
AGTGCAGGGAAGTTCTTTGGAACGCTTTTAAGGGTATCGGAATAAGTTTCCTGTCCCTTGGTTTCTTTCTTGATAGTGTCCCAATTTTTAAGCACCGTTTCAACGTTGTCAGCTTCTACGCTTCCGAAAACGTGTGGGTGTCTGATGATAAGCTTTTTACAAATATCAGTTATCACATCGTCAAGTCTGAAATTGTTGTTTTCGGTCTCGATAACTGTATGGAAAACCACCTGCAAAAGAACGTCGCCAAGTTCTTCTCTCATCATTTCAGGAGAGTCACAGTCAATTGCTTCCATTACCTCATAGACTTCTTCAAGAAAATCTTTCTTGATAGACTTATGGGTCTGGACCTTATCCCAAGGACACCCATTCTCACTGCGAAGCTGCTCGATGATGTCCCGCAAGTCGTCAAAAGTATATTTTTTCTGCACGTTCATTTCCTCCTTTTTAATTGGGACGTTTTTTGTCCCACATTTTATTCAAAAACCATAAACTTTTCTTCATTGTACTTCCAGAAAAACGGCGTTTTATCCATATCCCACCGCCTGAATTTATGTTATGATAATTCTAACAAAAATCACCTGCAAAAGAAAGTCCAAAGAAGAAAGGAAGTTGCAAACATGTTTCGCATTGTCAATAAAAAAGAATTAAACAGTGCTGTGACACTGCTTGAAATCGAAGCCCCTTTTGTGGCAAAAAAAGCCAAAGCGGGGCAGTTTATTATTTTCCGCGTAGATGAATTCAGCGAACGTGTCCCTCTGACCATCGCTGATTATGACAGAGAAAAAGGCACCGTCACCATCATCTTCCAGAAAGTTGGTCTGTCCACAAAACTGCTGGCAGCCAAAGAAGTTGGCGACTCCATCCGTGACTTTGTAGGTCCTCTGGGTGTTGCCACAGAATATGACGGCTTCAAGAAAGTTGCTGTTGTGGGCGGCGGCGTAGGCTGTGCCATCGCTTATCCTCAGGCAAAAGCCCTCCACAATCTGGGCGTGGAAGTAGATGTCATTGCCGGTTTCAGAAACAAAGACATCGTCATTCTGGAAGACGAAATGAGCGCTGTTTCCGATAACTACTACCTGATGACCGATGACGGCACAAAAGGTGAAAAAGGCTTCGTTACAGACAAGCTGAAATCCCTCATCGAAGCTGGCAACCAGTACGACGCTGTCATTGCCATCGGTCCCATCCCCATGATGAAATTCGTCAGCCTCACCACAAAACCTTACGGCATCAAGACCATTGTCAGCCTGAACCCCATCATGATCGACGGCACAGGCATGTGCGGCGGCTGTCGTGTCACCGTTGGCGGCGAAATCAAATTTGCCTGCGTAGACGGCCCCGACTTCGACGGACATCAGGTAGACTTCGACGAACTGATGAACCGCAACTCTGTGTATAAGCAGGAAGAAGCGCAATTAGAGGCAAAACATATCTGCCGTATGGATAAATTGGCACACGACTTGATTCAGTAAGGAGGACGGAAACAATGGCAAATATGAGCTTGGAAAAAATCAAAATGCCTGAACAGGCACCTGATGTGAGAAATAAAAACTTTGAAGAAGTAGCCATGGGCTACACAGCGGAAATGGCCATGGAAGAAGCATCCCGCTGTCTGAACTGCAAACACAAACCCTGTGTCAGCGGATGTCCCGTAAACGTACGGATTCCCGAATTTATCGCGGAAGTGGCAAAAGGCGACTTTATGGCGGCTTATAAGATCATCACTTCCACAAACGCTCTGCCTGCTGTCTGCGGTCGTGTATGCCCGCAGGAAAGCCAGTGCGAATCCAAATGCGTTCGTGCCATCAAAGGCGAAGCCGTAGCCATCGGCCGTCTGGAACGGTTTGTAGCTGACTGGTATATGGCAAACTGTGATGAAATGCCCGAAAAACCCGCCCAGAACGGCAAGAAAGTGGCTGTTATCGGTTCCGGTCCTTCCTCTCTGGCATGTGCTGGTGACCTGGCAAAAGCAGGCTATGCAGTAACTATTTTTGAAGCATTCCATACAGCCGGCGGCGTACTGGTTTACGGTATCCCCGAATTCCGTCTGCCGAAGGCTATCGTGCAGAAAGAAATCGACAAACTGTCTGCCATGGGCGTTGAGGTCATGACAAACATGGTTATCGGCAAAGTATTGTCCATCGACGAAATCATTGACGATATGGGATTTGATGCCGTATTCATCGGCACTGGCGCAGGTCTGCCTTCCTTCATGGGCATCCCCGGTGAAGCGCTGGTAGGCGTATATTCTGCTAACGAATACCTGACCCGTATCAACCTGATGAAAGCATATATTTCCGATTATGACACACCTATCCGCAAGAGCAAAGCAGTTGCTGTTGTAGGCGGCGGCAACGTAGCTATGGACGCTGCAAGATGTGCAAAAAGAATGGGTGCAGAAAAGGTTTACATCGTTTACCGTCGTTCCGAAAAAGAAATGCCCGCTCGTCTGGAAGAAATCCATCACGCAAAAGAAGAAGGCATCGAATTCCACCTGCTGCGTAATCCTGTGAAGATTCTGGATGACGGCAATGGTCAGGTATGCGGTATCGAATGTCTGAAAATGGAGCTGGGCGAACCTGATGCCAGCGGCAGAAGAAGCCCTGTACCTGTGGAAGGCTCTAACTATGTCATCGACGTAGATACAGTGGTTATGTCCATCGGTACATCTCCTAACCCTCTGATCCGCAGCACCACAAAGGGTCTGGAAACCAACCGGAAAGGCTGTCTGGTAGTTAACGAAGAAACCAACCAGACCACCAGAGAAGGCGTTTACGCCGGCGGTGACGCTGTTACAGGGGCTGCTACCGTTATTCTGGCTATGGGCGCAGGTAAAAAGGCTGCCGCAGCCATTGATGAATATCTGAAAAACAAATAAATTTGATATCCACGAAAAAATCCCTTCGTCACAGTTTGAATGACGGAGGGATTTTTTCATGAGAGAACAAAATATGTCTAATCAGTGTGGATCTGTGGGAGGCTCCAACGATGTTGTTGATGTAGATATCGTAGTTATGTCCATCGTTGCTTCCTTCCAATCCTCTGATTCGCAGCACCACAAAGGGTCTGGAAAGGCTGTCTAGTCGTCAACGAAGAAAACCAAACCAGACCACCAGAGAAGGCGTTTACGCCGTTACAGGCGCAGCTACGGTCATTCTGGTCATGGGCGCAGGCAAAAAGGCTGTCGCAGCCATTGATGCATATCTGAAAAATAAATTTGATATCTGCGAAAAAATCCCTTCGTCACAGTTTGAATGACGGAGGGATTTTTTCATAGGAGAACAAAATATGTCAAATAAGTGGAATGCAAAAGTAGATGATCTGTAAAATTACTGCGATTTATAGATTCAGTTTTGCATGATGATGAAAAATCGAATCAAAAAAATGGTTGTTTTCATGCAGAAATGAATTGTTTATTATTTGGGTGCTGATTTTTTATAATTTCTGACAATGCCGTAAATGATCTGCAGGATGGTGTACCAGATAATAAATGTGACAATGGTCTGGAATACACAAAGTTCCAAAGGAAATTGGAAATATGCGTATGTGCCGATAAATGTAGCAAGACTGATGCTGGACGCCATGATTAAGACGATTTTAATGTATCCTTTGCGGAAAATCAGATAGAAGAAAATGGCGAGCAGTACAAAATAAATCCACATAATATCACCTCTCTGTAGAAAAACAACAGGCAGATATGAAGTTCCTGCCTGTTGTTGTGGTTGTTATTTCAATTTTTCTGGACGGGCATATTCTTCGCCAAAGAGCAGCAGCTCGCGCTCGGCCTCTGTTACAGTACCGAACTGGATTTTGTTGACGATTACCAGAATGATACCGATGATGACCCAAAGCAGTACCATACCCCATTCATAAGGCCATTCCAATGCACCAGGACCGATGGGCAGGTAAAGCACGATGAAGAACAGGCAGGATACGATTGCCATAAATCCGGTGAAGTAGCCGCCAGGGGCTTTCCAAGGACGTTTCAGCTCAGGTTCTTTCTTACGCAGCATAACAAAGGAAATGGATACTGTCAGATAGGCAACAACGGTGCCGAAAGAGCTGGCATCAACGAACCAACCCAGTGCGTTTTTCCCCAGCAGAGGAGAAATCAGACCCAGAACCCCTACCAGTGTGATGGCAGCTGTGGGAGAACCATATTTGGGATGAAGTTTGCTGAAAACAGTGGGCAGCATTTTTGCTCTGGACATGGAGAACAGGATACGTGTGCTGCCGACGAACATAGCGTTCCAGCTTGTCAGGATACCGCCGATACCGGCAATGATGATGAATGTACCGAAGATCTTAGAGTTAAATACATAGGATGCCGCGTCAGCCAGAGGGATGGATGCGGATTCCAGGAAGTCTGCAGGTGCTGCAAAAGCGGTACCTACGATCATCATGATGTACCACAGTACGCCCAGGAAGATAGCGAACAGTACCAGGATACCTACCTGACGGATAGGGTAGTCCATTTCTTCGGATGCCTGCGGGATAACGTCAAAGCCTACGAACATAGCAGGTGCTGCAACCAGTACGATGGAGATCCCGCCGAAGCCGTCACGAATTGCAGGCGCTGCGTTTGCAATATCCCCCAGAGTTACGCCGCCCAGGAAGAAGATAACGCCGCCGGCAACCAGAGCGATGGCTGCGATGGTGTTGAAAATAGCGGCAAATTTCAGTCCGCGGTAGTGGCAGAACATTGTAAAGATGGTACCTGCCATGCTGACGATGATGAAGGGAACATAAACGTCAAATCCAGCAATGTTCCATAAGAATCCCACTTCAGGAAGGGGGATCAGATATGCTACAGCAGAGGCAAAGGCAGGACCTTCCCATGCGGCAACGGCAACATAGGCAAAGGCAATTGCCCAACCGCTGAACCAGGCGAATTTATAACCACTGGCACGGTAACACCATACCATAGAGCCCCCTGCCAGAGGCAGTGCAGGTGTCAGTTCTGCATAAGCCATACCTACAAAGCCGCAAAGAACGGCAGCGATGATAAATGCGATGATAGCGCCGACAGTACCTGCCGAAATGACCCAGCCACCAGCCAGCATAACCCAGCCCCAGCCTACAATGGACCCAAAGGCAAATGCCCAAATATCTCCGCGTTTTAGCGTTTTGCTTAATGATTCCCGTTTTTCCATAGACAACATACTCCTTTCCTTATATGAGTGTGTGTGTGATGAGTAATGGTTTAGATTTGAGTGGAATACATGCATTTTTTTACCGGTAATTGTGCAAAACAAATCTGTATATATGAATGAGCAAAAAATATGCCAAACAAACCGTTTTTTTCGAAAGATGCATATGCGGATTTGGAAAGAGGAAAAGGGTAGGTGGAGGCAGAAGAAGTGAAAGAGATCATAAATTTTTATTTTATATCGGAAAAATTGTTCATTTGGTATAAAATTTGCTCAATACTACGACAGGACGATGTTCTGAAACTATTATGAAAAGAAAGAAGGAGATCACATGGAAAAATTCAACACAAAAAATTCAGAAGCCCTTTATCAGGAAATTTGTCAGTACTTGGTTGATGGTGTAAGCAGTTCCTTCCATAAAGCTGCTGTAGAAGATTATCCCATTGCCATGACCCATGGCAAAGGCAGCAAACTGTATGATGTGGACGGAAATGAATACATTGATTATATTGGTGGATTCGGTCCCATGATTATGGGGTATGCACCGGATGCAGTAAACGCAGCAGTAAAAGAACAGGTGGATAGAGGTTCCCAGTTCTCCACACCCACAAGACAGCTGCTGGAACTGTCCAAAAAATTGACAGAAATCATCCCCTGTGCGGAAATGGTAAGTTTCCAGAGTTCCGGTACAGAAGCAAACATGCATGCATGGCGTGTTGCCAGAGCATACACAGGCAAACAGAAGATCGTAAAATTTGCTGGTCAGTATCATGGCTGGTCTGATGAACAGAAAATCAGTATCACAGCCAATGCAAAGACACTGGGGGATGAAAAAGCGCCTGCACGAATCATGACGACAGCCGGTCAGCGTCAGGAAACAGCCGATGATATCATCATCACAAGCTGGAACCGCGCAGACATTCTGGAAGCGCTGCTGGAAGAAAGAGGCAATGAAATTGCCGCTGTTGTAATGGAAGCTTATATGTGCGACGAAGGTCCCATCATGCCTCAGCCTGGCTATCTGGAAAAAGTACGTGAACTTTGCACAAAATATCATGTTGTACTGATCTTTGACGAAGTTATCACAGGTTTCCGTATGTCACTGGGCGGCGCGCAGCAGTATTTCGGCGTAACACCTGATATGGGTGTATTCGGTAAAGCCATTGCCGGCGGCTATTCCCTGTCCATGGTATGTGGTAAGAAAGAAATCATGAACTGCGGTGTGCATCCTTCCGGTACATTCAACGCAACACCTATTTCTGTAGCGGCTGCTCTGGCAACCATCAAAGAATTGTCCAAGCCTGGTGTATACGAAAAGATGGATGAACTGGGCGAACTGTTCTGCGAAAAACTGCGTGCTCTGGGTAAAAAACATGGCGTTGCCCTGTATACAGAACATCATGGCGGCATTATCCAGCTGGAAATGGGCATGGAAAGAGCGCCTAAAGATTATAAAGATTATCTGGAAAATGTGGACAGCGATATGTATGACCGTCTGTATCTGCTGACACGCGATTATGGTGTGCGTATCACATCTGCTAGAGGTCGTATTTATCTGACAACAGAACACACAGAAGAAGATATTTTGAAAACAATGGAAGTATTCGACCATGTGCTTCCGATGCTGAAAGCTTGATTTTCCTTTTCCTTGATTTTTAAAGGGGAATTGTGACAGCTGTTCTCAGAAGAAAACATAATATATAATATTCGAATTAGAAAGCCAAAATCCTTTGTTGTGATCAGGATTTTGGCTTTTTTTTGTTTTCTTATGAAGATACCCCTAAAAGATATTGCCGCTTTTTTTGTCATGCATCTTTGCGCTTTTTTCTGAAAGAAATGCAGAAATGATTCACTGCTGAATCATGATGTAAAAATGAATGAGAAAAGATTATGATTCATTCAAAATTGAATCATTTCCCGAAAAAAGAAAAAAAACCATATTTTGAAAGCCCATTTTCCCGCATTTTTAATTTGGCATGGATTATGCTGTTATATTTCATCAAACATCATCGAAAAAGAAAATGGAGGAAAGCCTATGGATTATCAATATGTGTTGCTCAATATAAAAAACAGACTGGCTACGGTAACGGTCAACCGTCCCGAAGCGTTGAACTCTCTGAACCGTGAGGTCATCGCGGATATTTACAGCTGTATGCAGGAAATTGACCGGAAACATCTGGCAGACTGCGTCATCCTCACTGGTGCGGGACGTTCCTTTATTGCCGGCGCAGACATCTCCACAATGGTGGAAATGGAAGGGCATGAAGGCAGAGAGTGGACAAAAGCAGGTATGGATCTGATGGATCTGATCGAAAATATGCGTGTGCCTGTTATTGCAGCAATCAATGGCTTTGCCCTGGGCGGCGGCTGTGAAATCGCCATGGCGTGTGATATTCGCATCGCGTCTGTCAAAGCGAAATTTTCTCAGCCGGAAACAGGTTTGGGTCTGATCCCCGGTTATGGCGGAACCCAAAGACTGCCTCGTCTGGTGGGAAAAGGCATGGCAAAGTACATGATCCTGACAAATGAAATGATCAATGCTGAAGAAGCTTACCGCATTGGTCTGGTGCAGAAACTGACACAGCCAGAAGAATTGATGGATACCGCCTATGAAGTTGCCCAGAAGATTTTGAGCAAAGCGCCTCTGGCAACCAGAATGGCAAAACGCGCCATCAACGCGGCAACAAACACAGACCTGGCAACAGGCATCAATTATGAATTGGAAACCTACGATATTGCTTTCCGCTCCAACGACAGAAAAGAAGGCATGCAGGCGTTCCTGGAAAAAAGAAAACCCGAATTTCGGGATGAGTAAGTACATAAAGGAGGACTTAAAAATGACAGTAGATGAATTACAAAACAAACTGGAAAACGTCAAAGTGGAATTAGATGATCACGTTTTAGTAGTGACCATGAACCGTCCCAAAGCACTCAATGCCCTAAACAACCAGACATTGGACGAATTGAATCTGGTTGCAGATCAGATTGCCAAAGATCAGGATATCTACGGCGCGATCATCACTGGTGAAGGCAGAGGCTTTGTAGCTGGCGCTGACATTGTACAGATGAAACCTTATAAGAGTGAAGAAGGCAGATCCTATGCGGAATATGCCCAGAATACATTCAATAAGATCGAAGCGCTGGAAAAACCCGTCATTGCAGCAGTCAATGGCTTTGCACTGGGCGGCGGCTGCGAACTGGCATTGAGCTGTGACATCCGTATCGCTTCTGAAAAAGCTGTTTTTGGACAGCCCGAAGTAACACTGGGTATCATTCCTTGCTTCGGCGGTACTCAGAGATTGCCTAGACTTATCGGCGCAGGTCTGGCAAAAGAAATGATTTACACAGGTCGTCAGGTGAAGGCAGAAGAAGCCAAAGCCATGGGTCTGGTGAATAAAGTTGTTCCCGAAAATGAATTGGTAGATGCGGCAAAAGCCATGATGGCAGACATTCTGAAAGTATCTCCCATGGGCATCAAATATGCGAAGATTGCCATCAACAAAGGCGCTGATATGGACCTGAAAAATGGTCTGGAACTGGAAAAGAACCTGGTTGGTCTGTGCTTTGCAACAGAAGACAAGGAAAAAGGCATGAATGCTTTCCTGGCAAAAGAAAAACCTCAGTTCCGCGCATAATGAAAAAAATCGGAAATATAGAATAGCCAAAATACAGAATAGTAGAAATATAGGATAGTAGAAAACATTTACAAAACAATAACAAGTTCATTCAGATTCCCTCTTTATTTTAATAAATCTATAAAAATCGCCTGTTCCCTCCCGAATTGGCGATTTTTATTTGGTATATTCCCAAAGGAAGCCGGTGTCTTGTATCTGCGCTGCTGTTTTGAAAGAATGGAATGGATTTATTTTATAAAAAATAATTTCTGTTTCACATAAAAGCGAAAGTATGAAAGAAAGTATTACATATTTATGCAAAATTTTTATTTTTTTTGGATAAAAAAGAGATTCATACATCATCTATATCCAGAGAAAATCAAGAAATCCCGAAAAAATCGTTGATTTCTGTCGTTACATAGTGTACTATTAAATGAATCAAAGTAAACATTCAGAATAAAATTTCTGAAAGAGCCTTTGGGGAATATATCGTGATAAGAGCAAACCATCTTCGAAATTGAGGGGTGGTTTTTATTTTACGAAAGTTGACAATGTGTCTTCATTTTGCATTTTTGGAGTGAACTTGCTTGGGAACTAGAGTTGATGCGCTTATCAAATGGATTCTTGGCGCAAAAATATCACATGCAGATTTTGTGGAAAAATCTGTATCGAGCAATCAGATTGCTCTTCGGATCGGATCGGCGTTCGGTGTCCTTTTTGAACTGTGTAATATATGCAGAGTGTTATTTTTCAGCAATATGGGGTATGCGATGGTAAATCGTTTGATTTATCTGAGATTTTATCTGATTTATTTGGTATGCTGCGCTGCATTTTTGATCATTGATTTTTTCTGCAGTTTGTCAGTTATGGTAAGACATCGGTTTTACATGATCAGCGTTGGTATGATTTTGTTTTGGCATCTGCTGTTTAATATGTACAATGTGTATCTGTCTGGTGCTATGGCGTACTTTACCATCGTCACGGCGATTTTTTTCTTTTCCGGTTTTTTGATGTTCAAACCTCTTTATACCATCATTAGTTTGGGCGTATGCTACCTGACGTATATCTGGTTTATCAACCCTATATTCAGTGTGGGTGAGATCGTCAATTTTTCTGTGACCATCTGCTTGTGTATCTTGATGTATCTCATCCGGTATAAGCATCTGCGCATTGAAATCAGTCAGGCAAACCAGATGCGGGAAGTACAGCAGGAACTGACAGATGCCCAGCGGGATTTTCGTCTGACCATTGAGCAGTATGAAATGATTCGTGAGCAGGAAAGCTCCATCACCTTTGAATGGGACATTCAGGAAGACTGGATTCGCTTTTCCAAGGAGTGGAAGCATTACTTCGATCATCCAGAAAGTATCTCTCAATTTTATGATTTTATCAAAAATCTGGAACAGCTGTCCTCATCACATAAAGAGATCCTGCTTACCTGTATGCGGAATATCAAAAAGGGTGTTCCTTATCAAAAGTATGAGTTTATGCTGCCTGTCAAAAACGGTGGAAACAGATGGTTTGAAATCCGCGTCATTACCCAGACCAATAAGCAGAGTGAGCCGGTTTTGGGTATTGGGATTCTTTCGGATATTACAGACCGAAAGGACAGGATCAGTCAGCTGGAAAAAGAAATCCAAATGGATCTTTTCACCGGTCTATTGAACAAAGCCTCCATCGAGCGTTATGGCAAGCGAAAATTGGCAGAACTGCGAAATGGGGAGAAGCTGGCTGCTTTGATTGTGGATATGGATGACTTTAAAGATATCAACGACCGTTATGGGCATCCGGCAGGGGACCATGTCCTCAAGGAAACGGCTGATATCCTGCGCCATAATGCACCTGCAGGAGCAAGAATCGGCAGAATCGGCGGGGATGAGTTTATGGTGCTGCTGGTGTGTCATGATGTATTGCCGCTGGAGATCTATGCAGAAGAGGTGATTGGCATCATTCCCAAGATCCAGTGGAATGGCGCTGGGGTTGCCCCTAGCTGCAGTATGGGACTGGCAGTGGCAAATACACCCGATATGACCTATGATGAGCTTTACCGCAAAGCCGATGACGCTTTGTATCACGCCAAACAGCTGGGCAAAAACCGGCTGTACAGCTTATTTTCTGAACAGACGGAAAACAATTGAATCCTTTGGCAAAATCGTTGAAAAGCGATGACGCAAAGCTATGAGTCTACGGCAGAAAGCTGCTACGATTGTCAAGCTGCAAAAATGACTGGCATCTCTGTGCCTGATTTTTTGCAGCTTTTTGTTTTGGAGGGATGTTATTTGAACGAGGTATATCGTCAGGAAAAGAAGTATTTCATGACCCTTTTTGAAATGAAAAAACTTTCTGGTCAGCTGGATCAGGTCATGCTGCAGGATGCCCATAATGGCGCCAATGGCTACAATATCCGCTCCCTGTACTTTGATACCATCAACGAGCGGGACTATGAGGCAAAAATCGACGGTCTGGAACTGCGGCGGAAAATCCGTCTTAGGATTTACGACCCTGCGGCAGATTTTGCCATGCTGGAAATGAAGCAAAAAGAAGGCAGTTACCAGAAAAAGCGTTCCCTGCGGGTTTCCCGGGAAGATGCCATAGAGCTGACCAAAGGCAGGTATCACAGCCTGCTGAAATATACGGACCCTTTCGCGGCAGAGTGCTATGGGCTGATGCACATGCAGTGTTACCGCCCCAAAACCATTGTGGAGTACAAGCGAAAAGCCTATATCGCTAAGGAAAATAAAATTCGCATCACTTTTGACCACCAGATTCAGGCAACAGAAAGCTGCATGGATTTGTTCGCGCCGGATCTGAATATGTATCCGGTGCTGGATCGGTTCAATGGGGTGCTGGAAGTGAAATATAATGGCTTTTTGCTCAGTTATATCAAAAGACTGGTCAATGAAGCCAATCGTTCGGAGTTGTCAGTGAGCAAATATTGTCTGGCACGGAGTGCTACCATGAAGTTTGCATTATAGGAGGGTGTCTTATGAGAAAAGTATTACTGGAGTTTTTGGAGAGCACAGGGCAATTGGACCTGCAGACCATCGTTCTGCGTATGGTGGTGGCAGCTGTGGTAGGCTTTTTTATCTACCTGTCTTATATGATCTCCCATGAAGGAAGCATTTACAGCCGAAAATTCAATGTTTCCCTCATGGCGCTGACGGTCATCACAACGGCAGTCATGATCGTCATTGGCAATAACATTGCGTTGTCCCTTGGTATGGTGGGCGCCCTGTCCATCGTCCGTTTCCGTACTGCCATCAAGGATTCCCGTGACACCGTTTATATTTTCTGGACCATTGTCACAGGTATCTGCTGCGGTTCCGGCGATTTCCTCATTGCTGGTATCGGTGGGGCATTCACATTTTTGATTCTGCTGATTTTTGGACGTATCAAAAATGACAATCGTGTGTTGTTTATCATTCGTACCGCAAGGGTCAATGAGGCGCGGATCGAAGCACTCATGTTCCAGTATTTTGCCCGGAAAGCAAATCTGCGGGTAAAGAACACCACGGAAAACAGTGTGGAATTTATTTATGAAATCAGCAAACGCCTGCTGGATAAAGCCGGCAATGCCGCAAAAGGAAATATGAAAGGAAAAAGCATCACCGATGCCATCTATGAAATCGGCAATATCGAATACTGCAACATGGTGATGCAGAACGACGAAATCAGCAGTTGATGGGAGGGGAGGAAAATGAAATATCGTATTGCAGGGATTGCTGCAATGGTGCTGGTACTGCTTGCGGTATTTCTTGCCGACAACGTAGATACCGAAAACCCGGAAAAACGGGTCCATCAGCATCTCACTGCCCGTCAGCCAGACGCCGGATGCGACTGCGACGGCACTACCCTTTGTACCCATCTACCTTTGCTGGTCATTGATACGGGCGGCGTGGTCATTCCCGGCGAGCCCATCCTCAATGACCAATCAGAAACAATTGGCTACACCACCGCAGCTGACGGAAACACCATGATTTCTGCCACACTGTCTGTTATGAGCAATGAGGAACAGAACCATCATCCCACAGATACGCCGGACATGGAAAGCAATATCATGATTCGTGTCAGAGGCAACTCCTCCCGCCATTTCAATAAAAAGAGCTATCGTGTGAAATTGGTGGAGGATACGGAGGGACTGGTCAATCGGGACCTGCCGCTTTTGGGCATGAGCAAAGAAAATGATTGGGCACTCCATGGACCATTTCTGGATAAAACCCTCATCCGAAACTATATGTGGATGAATATCTCCGCGGAAATCATGGGTGACGCGCCGGAAGTGCGTTTCTGTGAAGTCATCCTCAATGGAGAATATCAGGGTGTCTATGTCCTTATGGAAACCATCAACGACTATGAGGAAGGCAGTGACCAAACCAGTTATTTGGTGCTGCTGGATGACCCTGCTGGAAACAGAATCCTCAATAACTATACCCAGTATACATACGAAATGGAATTTTCCACCAAGGAGGACGATCCAGAACAGGTGACTTCCTCCACAGGCATACAAGTGCTGTATCCCCAGGAGGAATACCAGAGCCAAGGCGTTCTGGACTATATCCAGCGGGACATCAGCCGCATCGAGCGGGGACTCTATTCCTCGGATATGGTTTCCGGGCAGTATGACTACGAGAAAGAAATAGATGTGGATTCCTTTGTGGATTATTATATCCTTCAGGAATTTTTGCTGAACAACGATATGTTCTCTCGTTCTACCTATTTTTATCGGGATGTGCGAGGGAAGTTGACTGTGGGTCCTGTCTGGGACTATAACAATATGCTGGATAACTATATCCGCACCTTTGCCAGTGGCCGTTTGTATCTGGCAAACAGGGGATGGTACGGCGCTCTCATGAAAGATGAGGACTTTGTGGAGCGGGTGCTGAATCGGTATCAAGAATTACGGCAAACATACCTTTCTGACGAATATCTGACTAATTATATCGAAGAAACCATTGCTTATCTTGGACCTGCCATTGCCCGCAATGACGCGGTGTGGGGCTTCAGTTATGATGCTACGAACCTAAGTTCCCTGCAGCGGCGCAGACCAGAGGAAGGACAGACCTTAGAAGAGGTAAACCCCTCCAGTCACGCTCAGGCGGTGGAATGGATGGAAGGTTTTATGCTCAGACGCGGCGCATGGCTGGATGAAAACATCGAAAGCCTGCGGCAGTATTGTCACCAGTCTAAGACAGCAACCCAATGGGTGGAATAGGAGGTATGTGAAATGATGAAACGATTCATTCTCGCTTCTCTGGCAGTTGTCCTCCTTTTGGCAGGGATAGGATACCTTGTGTACTATCGGGGAATCTATGTGGATTTCAAACCGGAGGTATCCGTCACAGCCCATTTCCGCACCCAGGGAAAAGAGATACAGTATTTGGATGGGGACACATGGAAAACCATGGAGATACGGGGCGTGGATTTATCCTCCAACATCCCCGGTGAAGCCATGCTGGACTTTGTGCCCGCTTATGAAGATTATAGTCGTTGGCTGGAACAGATTGGTGAGATGGGTGCCAATACCATTCGGGTCCATACAGTCATGGATGATGATTTTTATGAGGCGTTTTATGACTATAACACCACAAAAGAAAAGCCCTTGTATCTGTTACAGGGGTTGTCGGTGCCTGACCGCGCCAATTATGGAGCAGAGGATATTTATCAGGAGGAATTTGTGGATCTCCTGCTGGAAAATGCCATCAAAGCCGTGGATGTCATCCATGGCAACAGAGCCATCGAACTGGGGAATTTTACAGGTACTGGCTGGTATCAGTGGGATGTTTCCCCTTGGACACTGGGCTATCTGCTGGGGCACGAATGGGACAGCGGCATCATTGCCTATACCAATAACAGCACATTAGGAGAAACTTCCTATCAGGGAACTTATTTCTACACCAAACCGGAAGCTTCACGTTTTGAAACAGCCATGGCAAAACTCATGGATCAGGTGACAGCTTACGAAAGCAATAAATATAAAGAACAGCGGCTCATTTCCTTTGTCAATTCCCCTTGGGATGACCCCTTTGTGTATGACACACTGTATAACGCCCGCTTTGATACATACAATCAGGTGGATATGGAGCATATCGGCGCGACGGCGGAACTGCTGTCCGGGTATTTCGTGTCTTATCGTCTGGAAACCCTTTGCCCGGACTATCAGAAATATTTCACCCGCGAACAGAAGGCGAAGCTGGGAGAACTGCTGGCGGGACTGGAAACGGGGGATTTATACAGCGGCTATCTGACTTTGCTCAATCGGTATTATACGGTGCCCATAATGGCAACGGGCTTTGGTTTCTCCACTGCCAGAACGCCTGTGGTGGAAAATCATTCCCCTTTGAACGAACAGCAGCAGGGAGAAGCCCTTGTGGAGCTGTGGCAGAAAATGCGAAGTGCTGGCTGGACAGGAGGCTTTGTGTCCACATGGCAGGATGTGTGGGATAGAAACACTTGGAATACGGTCTATGCCAATTACAGCTTTGGCGTGGATAACTGGCAGGACGTACAGACCGACGGGCAGAATTACGGCTTGATGGAGTTTTGGCTGGGCAGCGGCGAAAGGGTCTGCACCGTGGACGGCAACGCTGCGGAATGGCAGGGCAAAGAGCCTGTCTGGTCATCAGACGGCATGAATTTATACATGGATTATGACGAAAAGTATCTGTATTTCTATGTGGATGGATTTTCGCCGGAAACAGACGTTTTGTACCTTCCCATTGATACCACCCCTAAAACAGGCAGTACTTATTGGGAGGAAAAGAAGATTTCCTTTGAAAGAGGCTGCGACTTTGTGGTGACCATCGACGGCAAGGATAACAGCCGTGTGTTGGTGCAGGAGCGTTACGAGAGCCTTTGGGTCATGTACGCTTATGAAACGGATTATAAAAATCCTTATGCGAAGGAATATTGGCGGGAAAAGGATTCCCCTGTGTTCCGTCCCATTCGTTCCATTATGGAACGGGAGGGCGTCAATGCGGGGAATCGCTGGGTTGCCATGCCCACTTACGAAACGGGAAAACTGCGCTACGGCAATGCGGACCCTGATTCTCCTGCCTTTGATTCTCTGGCGGATTTCTGTTTTGCGGCAGATGGTGTGGAAATGCGGATTCCTTGGGGGCTGCTGAATTTCTCCAATCCTGCCGACAAAATGATACACGATGATTATTATGAACATTATGGTGTGGAATACATACAGATTGACGAAATGTTCGTAGGCGCGGCTGTGGAAAGTGATATCAAAGGACGTATCCCCATGGCGTCTTTCCCTCTGGAAGGCTGGGGAGAATACGAGGAATATCAGGAACGTCTGAAAAAATCTTACGATGTTTTGCAGGCGGCTTGGAGTGGTCGCTGATCATTACCAAAAGAAAGGAGCGGATATATGAAAGTTGAAATTTTGATCTATATCTATGGCGCAGTTTGTGCCAGCATGATCGTCTTTAACATCATTTATAATTTGCTCCTGAAAGGCAGCGAATCTCGTATGCAGAATCGGTGTCAGAAGATGCGGAGCAAAATCAATGCCCAGATCTCCCGTTTGGCAGCAGGCAAAAATGTGGAGGAAGCCCATTTGCAGGAACTGCGGCGGAAACTTTCCCATATCAATCATTTGATGGCATTCCATCAGGTTTTGCAGGAGGATATGGAGAAAAAACCCGATTTGTATCGGGAGTATCGCCATCAGATGCGACCGGTGGTCATTTATATGGCGGCAGTTTATCGGGATAAGGAGAATATGCAGGCAGGGTATTTTGCTTACTTCCTTTCCTGTTATACGGCGGATAAACAGATGGCAATGGACTCTTTGCAGGACATTTTGCTGGATTATGTGCAGAAAAGCAATCTCTATTGCCGTTTCAATGCTCTGCAAGCCCTGTACCATTTCGGAACACCGGAAACCATAGCCAAAGCCCTTCGCATTGCCGATGACGGCAGTGTGTTCCTCCATGAAAAACTGATCACGGAAGGGCTTCTTTCCTATACAGGAGATTATCACGCCCTCATTGAGGAGCTGTGGAAGAAAATTTCTCGCTATTCTCCTCATACCCAGCTTGCCATACTGAATTATATCCGGTTCCGCTCCGGCGAGTATCAGCGGGAAATGTACGAAATTATGATGGATAAAAAAGCGGATAAAGAGCTGCGTCTGTCGGCAATCCGGTACTGCGGCAAATATCCCTATGAACCGGCTTATGGACCTTTGCTGGCGTTTGTGGAGGATAAAGACGATACGAAATGGGAGTTTGCCACAGTGGCAGCGTCCTCTCTGGCGTCTTATGAAGGGGCAGCAGTGATAGATGCACTGAAGGAAGCCCTTCACAGCAGCAATTGGTATGTGCGCTATGCTGCTGCCCAAAGTCTGGAGCATCTCCATGTGAATTACGGTGATGTGGTGGATATTACCGCAGGCAGTGACCGCTATGCCAGAGAAATGCTCATGTATCGGCTGGAATCCCGCAAACTGCAAAGTCTGGAGGTGTAAAGAGCCATGATGGATGCGTTTAAAGAATTTTTTGATATTGTGGGTGTCTTTTTCGTCCTCTATATGATCGGTTATGCCAGTTTTCTGTTTCTGGCAGTGACTGTCGGCACTTCCGAACTGTATAAATTGAAGCGGCGGAACCAGCTGAAAAACGAATTGCTGGGGGAATACTATGTTCCCGTCACCATTGTGGTACCTGCCTATAACGAGGAAGTGACCATTGAAGCAAGCATCCGTTCTTTGCTTGCTTTGGACTATAAACTGTATGAGATTGTCGTTGTGGATGACGGTTCCAGCGACGATACTTCCAAAGTGGTGCGGGATGCCTTTCATATGCAGCAGATCAGCCGCCCCATACAGCGGAAGATCCCCTGCCAGGCAGAAGAAGTCATTTATGAAAGCTACGAATGGAAGGTGCCCATCACCCTCATCCGCAAGAAAAACGGCGGTAAGGCAGACGCTTTGAATATGGGCATCAATGCGGCAAAATATCCCTATTTTATCTGTATGGATGCCGATTCTGTGCTCCAGTATGATTCTCTGGAAAAAATCGTCCGCCCTGTGCTGGAGGACAGCAGCGTGGTGGCAGTGGGCGGCGTTGTTCGTCCCTGCAATGGTACGGAAATCCATGACGGACATGTGGTGTCTTACCGTATGCCTGACCAGATTGTCCCTTGTATGCAGGTGTTGGAATATGACCGTTCTTTTCTGGCGGCAAGGATACTTTTTGACCGGTTCAATGGCAGCATCATCATTTCCGGTGCCTTTGGGCTGTTTCATAAAAATACCGTTGTGGAAGCAGGGGGATATGACCCCGGCACCATTGGTGAGGATATGGAATTGGTGGTAAAGCTTCATGTGTATTGCAGGGAAAATAGCATCCCTTATCGTATCCGCTATGCCACCGATGCTGTCTGCTGGACACAGGCACCGGAGAAACTGGGGGACTTGTGCAAACAGCGCAGACGTTGGCATATTGGGCTGTTTCAGAGCATGATGCGCCACAGACGGATTTTCCTGAATCCGAAATATGGTCTTGTGGGATTGATTTCCTATCTGTATTTTCTGGTCTATGAGCTGCTTTCGCCTTATATCGAGGTCTTTGGGATTCTCACCATTGTACTGGCATTTGCCGTAGACCTGATCAATGTGCCATTTATGATACTGTTTTTCGGTATTTATGTGGTGTACTCTGCAATCCTGTCGTTGACGGCATTTTTTGCCCGCATTTATACGGTGGACTTGAAGCTGTCCTTTTCCGATGTGCTCAAAGCCATTGGGCTTTGCGTGGTGGAGGTTTCCTGTCTGCGTTTGGTGCTGGCATGGGTGCGGGCAACGGCTCTGATTGGATACCGCAGAAGAAAACACGCTTGGGGCAGAATCGAACGGAAAAAGATACGGTTCAAATAAAAAGGAGGTTTTCATATGAAATTGGATCAACTGAAAAAAGGTTTTTGGGGCTACAAAAAAGCCAGCGTTTACGAATATATCACCATGATGGAAGAAGAATTTTCTGAAAAACTGGCGGAAAAAGTCACGGAACAGAAGAAGCAGGAGGAAGAATACCGCACACAGATCACCTCTCTGGAGGAAGAACTGAGCCGTGTGAGAAAAGAACTGGAGGAGCAGAAGAAAGAACAGATGAATGTTGCTGCTGCCCTCATGGAGGCTGTGCGGTATAAGGACGAACTCCAGCAGGAAGCCCAGGAAAAAATGCAGGAAGAGCGTGCGGCATGGGAGAAAAAACTGGAAGAAGGGGCAAAAGAGCTGAATGGGTACCAGAAACAGATTGCGAAAGTCCGTGAAATGATCCAAGGTCTGCTCCAGTCCATGGATGCCAAATCTGAGGAAGTGGAAATGCAGATTCAGACAGTGAAGGCTGCCTGCCCTCGTCATAATATGACTTTGTTTGAAAGGAACCATACAGAAGAAGCGTAAAGACTGAGGTGCTGACTGTGGAAGAAAAGACTTTGATTTATGTTGCGGGAAATCCCGACGCTTATCCTCTGGAGTATTTTGACAAAGATACCCAGTCCTATGCAGGGGTCATCCCTGAACTGCTGGCGGAATTTTCTGACCAAAGTACATATGAAATCGTATATTATGAGGCAGATGGCACAGACCACCGGGAGGAACTAGCCCAGCAGAAGCAGGTAGACCTGTTTTCTGGCTATGAAGCAGAGGAGGAACAGCTGGATCATGCCCATGAACTCCCCCTTTTTTCTGGAGAAAATGCCTATATGCTCTATTTTACAGAGGCTGCTCCTGCCGC
>OHJP01000561.1_pt1 | contig 19359 bp, 10 predicted proteins | sample 1568591 | NCBI WGS metagenome assembly OHJP01 (sample SAMEA3879567, study PRJEB24766) | human gut metagenome | biome: human-associated habitat; feature: feces | place: USA | collected 1985/1987
ATTTTCCAGATGTGTGAAATGATGGCAGTCGGGTCGAATGCCGTAACCACCTTTGCATTTCTTTTCTCTCCGTTCTGGTATCCCCAGTTCGGGTTGTAAAGGTAGTTCCCTGTCAGTTCATACACTTCGCGGTAAGAACTACCTTGCTGTCCACGCTGTACCGGTGATACGAAAGCTACCATTGACAGACTATGTTCTCCTCCTTTCCATTGCTTTTCAGCAGAGAAGGCGAAAGAAACGTTCTTGTAGAAAGTTCCGTCGATGTTACCTTCATTCGAATAGCGTCCACCAATAGAGGTGGTGAATGCCCATCCGTTGTCCTTCAGTCCGGTAGAGTAGGTAAACATGCCACGGAGATAATAATTTCGGTTGGTATAGCTTAAGGTTAACTTTCCTCCAGGAGTATAGCTGCTGGCACGCATATTGATGTTTTCCGTACCTCCCAACTCACCAAAAGTAAAGGACGAAGGAGCTGTGAAGTTGGTGACATCACCGTTACGTGTCATGTCGTTCAGTGCGCCTACTGCTGCATAGTTGAATACACCTCTGTTCTGGTCGTTGAATTCCACGCCATTGATGTATTTAACCTCCTGTGTGCTGTTGTATCCACGTGGAGAGAAGCGTGCGGGTGAAAGTTGATAGGCAGCTTTATTCAGGAAAATATCATTTGACAGAATCACGGTAGAGCTGACGTCCTGCCCGGAGGTCTCTACGTCGTCATCCACCATGCCGGCATCGATGATGCCAATCATAGACACGTCTTCGTTTGCGTTAAGTTCAGTTACTCGGATAGGTTTTAGTTCAGTTACGCCTAAGTTTTCTACTTCAATGGAGACACTCTTGGGCGTAATCAGTACGGAGTTAAGCTGAATGACGTAAGTTCCCGGCTGAATATTTCGGATGGTGAAGTTTCCGTCCGCGTCGGTTGTGACTTGGCGGTTCAGTTCTGTCACCGTCACAATTACACCTGGAATAGGGTCATTGCTTACTGCTCCGATCACACTTCCTTTCACGCTTACATTTCCTTGTGCAAAAACAAGGCAAGGAAGGAAGAATGCCATGAAGAACAGTAATTTGTGTTTCATAAAAAATAATTATTAGTTTAGTGTTATTTTATAGGGGGTGAAAGAGAACATGAAAAAGTTTTATTGAGCTTTTTCATGTTCTCTTGTGGGATGTTGATAATGAGTTATTATTGGATTTCAACTAATTCCATGTCATCATAATAAATGTATCCACCACTCTCATTACTATCCATATTGCGGTAGGTTCTTACTTCGTAGCGCATTTTTACAGTACCAGCAGGGGCAGTAAATTCTATTGTAACTTGTTGCCATTCTGCATTGTCTGTCGAGTAGTCATTTTGTTGGATTTGTTTGTTTATGTCATTGATTGTTTTTCCGTCACTACCTACCATGGCAAACCAATAACGGCTACTTGCTTTTGTATCATTGTCAAGGAACCAATAAGAAATTTTGTATTTCTTTCCAGCTGTAATAGCAACTTCTTGTTGGATTTTGTTTGTCCCACTTGTTGAAGTTTGTCTTAGTGCATTATTCCCACCATGTTTAATGCTAGTTTCTTTTACAATTTCTCCCGTATTATATGTTTTATTGTCCCATGCGGTAGGTAATGTATTAGTCCAATCTTCAAATCCAGGGTTAGTTAATAAATTAATTCCCGGTTCAGGTTCCGGCTCTGGATCGATAGTTCCTCCTCCTTCTCCATTGGCAACGACTTTCACATCATATACTTCCCATGTTGCAGCAGCTGCTGTGGTACTTACATATTTGAATGCAAACTTGATTTTTTTACCGGCATAAGCGGATAAGTCAATATTTCCTGAAGAAACTTCATTCCAGCTATTCCCATCTGGATAGTTTGGAATTGTTACTTGTTGCCAGTTTTCAGTAGATGTTTCAGTTACCCACAAAGTTTGTTGAGTTTGCATGTCACCTGCATGGTTAATGATATGCATGAAGGTTAAAGTTGCATTTGTAGCTGTAGATAAGTCTACTTCAGGAGATATCAGCCAGCTTTCTGATGCTTTTGCGGCTTTATTGATAAATGCGCTGGCTTTCATATAATAATATGGATTTCCTCCTTCAGGAGTCCCTGCATCGTGTTTCCAAACGAATGTTCCACCTTCAGGGAGTTGCTTGTTGTCTATTTCGAAGTTGCCCTGGCTGGTAGCGAATGATTCTTCAAAGACCACAGTTTCTCCACCTGGTTGAGTTCCACCGTCGAAATCAACATTAATATCTCCGCCTGGTTTTTCAGTCCAGTTGTTGATTGTTGCATTTCCTACTGTAACAACCGGTTTCCCATTGTTGATGGATAGTTTTGCATTAAAGCTTACATTTGTTCCTTTTTCAAAAATACTTGCGTTACTAATTGTATGAGTGAATGATTGGCCGTTGAGATTAAAAGTCAGGTTGAGTGACGTCTGGTCGGTGCTTGCAGCTGTTGGGAGAATGATGGCTGTAGCCGTAGCTGTTGTACCTTGTGCATCTATGTACATCGCTACATCTTTGTTGTTGGTTCCTGCTGTAGCAGTCAGTGTTCCGTCAGCCAAGTTAAATTCACCTTCTGTACTGATACCTTTAATGTTTACACCCAATCCGTTAAGAGTTTCAATTGTTTCATCTTTGGTTACATTCAGGGTGACTTTAGTCAGTTGGTGTGTAAATCCCAGACTAATAGTGGTGGAAGTAGTTGCTGCTACTCCTTTAGTACCGTTTGAATAAATCAAGTCGATAGCAGCCGGATTGCTCTGGTCGGATACATTTACCGCAAGCTTATTGCCGCTTACACTTGTGGTATAAGGATAATATGCAATGAAGTCTACATTTCCGCTTTCAGGGAGATAAATGCCATTACCAGGAGCAGCAGTCAGTGTGCCGTTGGTCTGTGCAATGTACTTTTTGTTTTGTGCGGTTGCAGCCTCAATTCCACTTCCTGCGTTCATCATGTAAATACCTACTTCGTCGTTTGCATTCCAAGTGTTACCTGAAACTCTTGACTGAATAGCTGTGGTAAATACGATGCCTTCACTTCCGTACCATTCGCTGTTGTCGTCATTGTTTGTACAACTCATTAGAGCTAGGGTTGATAATGCCCCCATGTACAGTAGATTCGAGATTTTCATACTAATTTATTTAGAAAGTTTGTAGATTCTGTATCAGATAGATTTAATTCCATTGCGATGTATTTAGCGTCTTTTTTACCTCAGAAGGTAATGATGGAAAGAAAGTGAACCCTGTCATATTCTCAAGTTCTGATACGCTGATAGCATATTTCATATATTGTGTATCGCTATATGCCTTATGGTCAAGTTTAAAAGCGATTGTCTGATAGTTTCCACCTACTTTACGGGCTAATGCTTTGAAGTAATATTTGGGTATTGCTATATTTTTTCCATTATTATCTTTAGCATATTGTATTTGCTTATCAGTTGCCGTAGTAGGCATCGCACCTGTTACTACGTATAGTGTGTCTATCCCACTACTCCAGCCTCTGACAGCGCCTTCTAGTTGAGCCCAAATAGCTCCATTCAATCCATTTTGTAATTGCGGAGTCATATTGGTGTAATAGAAAGTCTGATTATTCATGTCGCAGTCTTTACGCTGTCTATCACCACTCGGAATCTGATGCCCTCTGCTGTAACCGCTGAGAGCTTTTTTGAGATTCGCTTGAAGGTTAGTTGCTATTTTAGGGTCATAACCCCAATCCTCCGTACGGCCTATGTTTCCTTCCAGATACCATCCGCATAATGGATAGGATACCCAGTAAGCAATTTTCAGATTGGTATCGTATAGCATACTATAATTACGGATCTCAATACCGTTGAGTGGAGCTTCGTCATAAGTTATTCCGGTATAATGAGTAACGTATTTTATATTAGATTGATTCAGTTGTGACTCAGTAATTACCGGTGTTTCAAACCATTTCGTATATTTTGCTTCTGGGTCGGTCGTAATCTCTCCCCCCTGATAATTCACATTTACATTATATATATATTTATTACCTTGCTCAATGCTTCCAGAAATCTCCGTATTAATTTCTTTGCTCTGTCCGTTCAGTTCCAGTTTGATTTTCAGGTTTCCGCTCAAGGTTTGAGGCAACAGAATGGCTTCTGCTTGTGTGGCTTCCTCATTTATAAATAAGGAAAAGGTTGTAGCTTCACCGGAAGGAGTAATGGTACCGTCAGAAAGATTAGCTGTTCCTTTTACTTGCAGTCCGCTGATAGAAGCTTTGATTCCTTTCAGGGAACTTCCAGAAGTAGATTGCAAATTCAGCACCAATTTAGCCAACAGATGCTTGAATTGCAGGTTACCTTGTGGAGACGCCAATTGACGGTTTGTCAGGTTTACTGCAGTCATCAAGTCGATGGCGTTTTGTTTGGTTTGGTTACTTAAATCAATGGGATAGTTTTTATAGTCACTAATAGTTTCACTATAAGGATAATATGCAATGAAGTCGACCGCACTATTGTCTTCCGGATAGTATATGGGACTATTCTGGCTTACGAAATAGCCGTCTCCTTTAGATGTTGCATAAGGAATGTTTGTAGCCAGTACATTTTTATCACTATTGGCTAGCATAAATACACCAATTACGTCATTGGCTTCCCACGACGTATCGTAAGCTCTGGAATTTTGTGCATCATCTATGATAGAAGAGAATGTGATGCCTTTGTTATTCACTTCATTCTGGATGATGTTTGTTTCGTCATTCTGGCAAGATTGCAGAATACTTAGGGAAAGTACAATCCCTAATAGTGATTTCATTTTCATATTAAGAATAGTTTATTTTATGTTTTTAATTCATTCAGAATTATATTTTGCTTATATTTTATTCGGGTTAACAAAATACAAGAAAGTTTGTTTCTTGAATTTTGGCTTTAATTTAAGATATTTTCTTGGAGTAATAAAATATTTATACGATTATTTTTCAAAAAAATATCAAACATGGCTTGGTTGCGTGAAGATTTTACAATCGAGTGAAATTCTTGTGAAAAATTGAAAGAAAAACAAAAAAAGAGGTATCCATGGGAATGGATACCTCTTGTGGTAATAAAATTAGTTTGAGTAAGCTGTTTTTATTCTTTTTCTTTCAAGCTTTCATCAATGTCCTTGATTTTCTTCAGCACCAGTTCCATGTCTTTCTTCAGGCGCTCAATCTTGCGGGTGATGTCGGCCACCAGTGTATTTCCCTTCTTGGAAGAAGAATTCAGGAAGCCAAGGTTGTTTTCGTAGGTCTGGATGTCGTTTTTCAGCCCTTCGTAAGTGCGAACCAGGCGTTCACGGTCGCGGTAGAGATTTCCTTCTTTGTTGCCGTTAGTGCGTACACTGCTCAGGCGTTTTTCAGTAGCCGACAGGTGCAGGCGGTCGAACAGCTTGTCTACCAATGCATGGAATTCTTTATACAGACGGTCTTTTTCCTTGAAAGGAACGAAGCCGATGGCATTCCATTCCTTCATCAGGGCACGTACTTGTTCGGCAGTTGCATCGTCTGCAGTTCCGGCAGCTTCCAGGGCAGTCATACGCTTAATGACATCTTCTTTCTTGGCCAGGTTTTCCACTTCTTCCGAGCGTTGTGAAGAAGTCGCTTTGTTTTTCCGTTCAAAGAAATAATCGCAGGCACCTATAAAACGTTTCCATACGGCATCTGAATGTTTCTTGGCAACCGGACCGATGGTCTTCCATTCTTTCTGGAGCTTGGTCAGGATTTCAGCCGTTTCTTTCCAGTCGGTACTTTCTTTCAGGGCTTCAGCCTTTTCGCAGAACGCTTTTTTCTTTTCCAGGTTGGCTGCCATTGTTTCCTTCACAGATTTGAAGAAAGCAGCTTTCCGGCGGAAGAATTCATCGCAGGCAGCGCGGAAACGTTCGAAAATCTTGACGTTCATCTTTTGCGGAGCATAGCCGATGGTTTTCCATTTGGCCTGGAGGGCAAGGATTTCATTGGTCTTGTCTTCCCAGTCAGCAAAAGTAGTGAAGGTGTCATATTCCATACCTTCCACGATTTCGCAAATCACCGTCTTCTGGTCCAGGTTATTCTGTTCTTTTTCTTTCAGTTCTTCAAAATGCTGCTGGTGGCGTTTGTTGACAACCGTAGAGGCAGCCTTGAAACGGCTCCAGATTTCTTCGCGCAGGTCTTTGGCTACCGGGCCGATGGCACGGAATTCCTGATGAAGCTTCTGCAGCTGGTGGAAAGCAGAAATTACGTCAGGCTCTTCGGCCAGTTTTTCTGCAGCTTCGCACAAGCGGGTCTTCTGTTCCAGGTTTTTCTTGAAGTCATATTCGCGGAATTCGTTGTTCAGCTTCACCATGTCATAGAATTTTTCGGTGTAAAGCTGGTAAGTCTTCCACAGTTCATTTACTTTCGCTACCGGAATCTGACCTATTTCATTCCATTCCTGCTGCAATTTCTTAAATTCGTCGTATATCTTGTTGGTATCTTCCTGCGATTCGGTCAGGAACTTCATTCTTTCCAGAATACCCAGTTTCTTGGTCAGGTTTTCTTCCTTTTCCTGTTCCTGTGCAGCCGCTAAGGCATTTCTCTTCTCCTTGATGGCGTTCATGACAGCTTTGAATTCTTCTTCTGCCGGTTCTGTTTCCGGAGTGAAGTCTTCTGCCTTTCCCCCTTCGTCGATGAAAGCTTTCCGTGCCGCTTCTGATTTGGCTTTTTGTAGTTTGTAGAACGTTTGTTTAAGTGAATCGATTTCCTGCTTGTCGGTCAGGTCGTTTTTCTCGTTGATTTCCTTGAGGCGTTGCACCACTTCTTCCAGTGTCTGTTTGGGAGCGGATGTTTCCTTTTCGGTGTCTTCAACAGTAGGAACCGGTGCTTCAATGGATTGTTCCATCGGAGTTTCGGTTAATGGGCGGTTGGTTTCATTTACTTCCATCGTATATAGATTTTAAAGAGTATAATATCCTAGTTTTTTCTTTACCATTAGTAAAGGTTCTTACAAATTAAAGAAAAAAAATCTGATTTTCATACTTTTTCAGAAAAAAACTATAAGGTAAGAATCATTTTTCGAAATAGAAAGACGAGGAATGTGGCTCAGAAGGGCTTGTAGAGGGGGTGAAAAAAACGTCTTTGCGTTTCAAAGAAAACGCAAGGACGTTTTGATTAAAACGCAAGTGCGTTTGAAGTAAAATGTACTTGCGTTTTACCTCAAACGCACTTGCGTTTTTCTTTAACAAAAATTTAGGATAATAATACGGTAATTCCCATGTACATGAGCATACCGATAATGTCGTTGGTAATGGAGATAAACGGTCCGGTGGCAATGGCCGGATCGATTTTCAGTTTTTCCAGTGTCATGGGCACCAGGGTACCGAAAATGGAGGCAAACATGACCACGGCAAACAGGCTGATGGATACCGAATAGCTGACTGTAGCCGTAGCTCCGAAACGGATGAAGTTGTAGATATACACCAGCATGGAAATGATGGTGGCGTTGATAAGGGCTACAACGGATTCTTTCAGCACCTGCTTGAAGGTGTTTTCGGCGTTCAGTGAGCTGTTGGCCAGACCTTGCACGACCAATGCGGAGGACTGGGTTCCTACGTTTCCTCCCGTTCCACCGATAAGGGGAATGTAAAGCGCCATTTCCGGATGAGCGGCAAAGGTAGAGTCAAAGTTGCCCAGAATCATGGAGTTACCGATTCCACCCAGCATACCGATGAGCAGCCACGGAAGGCGCGCGGTGGTCTGGCGGAACACGTTGTCGTCTGTTTCTACGTCCTGTGACAAACCGGATGCCAACTGGTAGTCGCGTTCGGCCTGTTCACGAACCTCGTCCATTACGTCGTCTACGGTGATGCGCCCTACCAGGCGGCCGATGCTGTCGACCACGGGAACGGCCACCAGGTCATACTTTTCAATGGCCTGCACCACCTCTTCAATGGGCGTATCCACATGGACGGAAATCGGGTCCTTCTTCATCACGTGTTTCACCTTGGAAACCGACGGACTGGTAATCATCTTTTTCAGCGGGAATACACCGCGCAGACGTTCATCGTCGTCTACCACATATACATAATATATCTCGTCCATTTCTTCTGCCTGCAGTCGCATTTCGCGCAGGCATTCGGGCATACTCCAGTTCTCATTCACAATCACCATTTCCGTACCCATCAAACCACCAGCGGTATCTTCGTCGTATTTCAGCAAGTCGACGATGTCGCCTGCCTGTTCGATGTCTTCAATGTGCGAAAGCACCTCTTCCTGCTTGTCCTCGTCCATTTCACGGATGATGTCTACGGCATCGTCCGAATCCATGTAGTCGACAAAGCGCTTGGCGATGGTTTCAGGGGGAAGTATTTCGAGGAATTTCTTTCGTGCATCCTCGTCCATTTCAATCAGTACGTCGGCTGCCGTTTCGTTGTCCAGCAGCAGGTAGATGAAGCGGGCATCTTCTGCGTCCAGCTCGTTGCACAGCTCGGCGATATCGGCCGGATGCAGGTCCTTGATGACTTCTTTTAACTGGTCGGAATCTTTCTTCTCAATCAGTTCGGTGACTAATTTAATATCTTCGCTATTCATCTTGTAAACTCCTGATGAGGGTTGTTATCGTAGTCTGTAAGTCTCGTGTGCAGGGTCACTCGGCCTTTGCGGCTGAGGAATTCAAGGCTTCTTCCACCCGGTTGGTCAGGTCGATGAAGTCTTGTACGGAAAGCTGTTCAGGCCGTTTGTTGAAGATAGGGTCGGCACTGAGCGGATTTCCTTTCTCCAGAATCGGAGATATGGAGTTGCGGAGCGTCTTGCGGCGCTGGTTGAATGTCGTCTTGACAATCTGCTTGAACAACTGCTCGTTGCATCCCAACTCCTTGGTCTCGTTGCGGGTCATGCGGATGACGGCGCTTTTTACCTTGGGAGGAGGATTGAATACATGTTCGTGTACGGTGAACAGGTATTCCACGCTGTACCAGGCTTGAATCAGTACGCTCAGAATGCCGTAGGTCTTGTTGCCCGGACGAGCCGCGATGCGTTCGGCCACTTCCTTCTGAATCATGCCCGTGCAGCAGGGAATCAAGTCCTTGTAGTCGAGCATCTTGAAGAATATCTGGCTGGAAATGTTGTAGGGATAGTTGCCGGTCAGCACAAAAGGCTGTCCGTCGAAAAGTTGCCGGAGGTCCATTTTCAGGAAATCCTGCTCGATGATATGGTCTCCTAATTGCGGAAAATTCTCACGCAGGTAAGCCACCGATTCAAAATCCAGCTCCACCACTTTGAGCGGGCGGTCTTTTTTCAGCAGGTATTGGGTGAGAACTCCCATTCCGGGACCTACCTCGAGAACGGGAAGGGCCGGGCAGGCGTCTACCGTGTCGGCTATGTCTTGTGCCACTTGCAGGTCTTTCAGGAAGTGTTGTCCTAAAAACTTTTTAGGTTTAACTAATTTCATACCTCAGGTTTTAAATGTTCGTATTATCTTTGTGACTTGCAAAGTTAAACATAAATCTTTATATACAGACTGATTTTGGAACGAACAGGTTTAAAAAAAGTACTAAATAAGGTCTTCCAGATAGCGCTTCCGTTGGTACTCGGAGCGGCTATTCTGCTTTGGACATACCACGATTTTGATTTCCGGCGTGTGTGGAGCGTGCTGGATGGCGGCATGAATTATGGCTGGATGGCCTTTTCGCTGGTGTTTGGTGTGCTGGGGCATCTGTTCCGCGGCTGGCGCTGGAATCTGACATTAGCTCCGTTAGGTGAATACCCCAAGGTGTCGAACAGTGTGTATGCGGTTTTTGTGTCGTACGCGGCCAATCTGGTCGTACCGCGTGTGGGGGAGGTTTCCCGCTGCGGTATCCTGTCGAAGTACGACGGGGTTTCTTTCTCCAAATCGCTGGGTACGGTGGTGACGGAGCGTCTCATCGATACCATCTGTGTGCTGCTGATTACCGTAGTGACGCTGTTGCTCCAGTCGCGTGTGTTTGCGGCATTCTTTGAAAAGACCGGTACGAACATGGGCTTCTTTACAGGCTTGTTTACTTCCACCAACTTTTATATCACCCTCATCTGTCTGTTCGCCTTGGGTGTGCTGGCGTTTTTCCTGATCCGCAATTTGACGGTATTTGCGAAGGTGCGCGGCATATTGAATGATGTGTGGGCCGGATGTTTGTCGCTTCGGCATGTAAAACATCCGTGGCTGTTCGCTTTTTACACCGTGGGCATCTGGGTATGCTATTTCCTGCAATTCTATGTGAGTTTCTATTGCTTTGACTTTTCTGCCTCGCTGGGCTGGATGCCCGGACTGGTGATGTTTGTGGTGGGCAGTATTGCAGTGGCCGTTCCTACTCCTAACGGTGCAGGTCCGTGGCACTTTGCAGTCATTACCATGATGATGATGTATGGGGTGGGAAAGGAAGATGCCGGAATATTTGCCCTGCTGGTGCACGGTATTCAAACCTTTTTATTAATTTTGCTAGGTGTTTACGGGCTTGTAGCCTTACCACTTGTAAATAAGAAACAGACCGGGAAGTGAAATTGCTTTTCCGGAATAAAATCAAAAAATATAATATGAACGAAATTCTTTCTTTGGCTCCGCAGAATGTGTGGAAGCATTTCTATTCGTTGACGCAAATTCCTCGTCCGTCTGGACATTTGGAAAAAATTCAGGCTTTCTTGCTGGAATTCGGCAAGCAGGTAGGTGTGGAATCATTTCAGGATGAGGCTGGAAACATAATCTATCGCAAACCGGCCACTCCGGGTATGGAAGACCGGAAGTCTGTCATCCTTCAGGCTCACATGGACATGGTTCCTCAGAAAGACAAACATACACAGCATGATTTTGAAAAAGATCCTATTCCGGTTTATGTAGACGGCGAATGGGTGAAGGCTAAAGGTACCACATTAGGCTCAGACAACGGTATGGGTGTGGCAGCCATCATGGCCATTATGGAAGACAAGACCTTGAAGCACGGTCCGCTGACAGCGCTGATTACTGCCGATGAAGAAACCGGTATGTATGGGGCGTTCGGCTTGAAACAGGGCACAGTGGAAGGAGAAATCCTGCTGAACCTGGATTCAGAAGAAGAAGGTGAACTTTATATTGGCTGTGCAGGTGGAGAAGACCTGACCGCAACTTTGGAATACAAGGAAGAAGAAACAGATCCGGAAGACGTGGCGCTGAAGGTGACACTGAAGGGATTGCGCGGTGGTCACTCGGGTATTCAGATTGGCTGGGGACATGCCAATGCCAACAAGTTGATGGCTCGCTTCATGAACCAGGTGATTGCTTACGATGAGGCTTGTCTGGTGTCATGGGAAGGTGGAAACATGCGCAACGCCATTCCGCGTGAATGTGAAGTAGTGATTACCGTACCGGCTTCGGAGGTAGAAGATGTGCTGGCGTTCGTGGGTGAATGCGAACAGGTATGGCGTGATGAATTCGCGACCATTGAAGACAATATCAGCTTTACGGCAGAGCGTGTGGACTTGCCGAAGATGATGGTGCCGGAAGAAATCCGTGACAACCTGGTGGACGCAATTTATGCATGCCCGAATGGAGTAGAACGTTTCATCCCGACTATCCCGGATACAGTGGAAACTTCTTCTAACCTGGCTATCGTAGAAATCGGCAATGGAAAGGCTGCCATTAAGGTATTGACACGCAGCTCTCGCGAATCAATGAAGGATTATCGCAATACGGCTATCGAAAGCTGTTTCTCTATGGCAGGTATGCACGTAGAACGTTCTGGCAGCTACTCTGGATGGGAACCGGATGTAAACTCTCCGATTCTGCATGCCATGAAGGAATCTTATAAGGCACAGTTTGGTGAAACACCGGAAGTGAAAGTGATTCATGCCGGACTGGAATGTGGTATCATCGGTGCGGTTGTACCGGGACTGGATATGATTTCATTTGGTCCTACTTTGCAGTGCCCGCATACACCGGAAGAACGCTGTCATGTGCCGTCAGTGAAGAAGTTCTATGATTTCTTGCTGGCTACACTGGAAAATACACCGAAAAAGTAATATCCGTTAGTGGATAAATAGATACGGAGACTGTCCGATTCCCGTAAAAGGGAAAGGGGCAGCCTCCGTTTTTTTGTTTCGATTTTCTGTGGTTTTACTTCTTTTAATGAAAATCTGTGCAGTAAATCAGGGTTTTGGTTTTATCTTTATAAAGACAACCTTGTAAAACTTAAAATTGGAAATGATGAACAGACTATTCTTGATATGTGCCACGGGATTGTTGGCTTTTATGTTCCCTTTGGTGGGGATAGCTCAGAGTTACGACCGTCTTTGGAAGGAGGTAGAGGAAACCCGGAAGAAGGATTTGCCGCAGACCTTGATTTCACAGGTGAACCAGATTTATGAAAAGGCAAGAAAGGAGAAGAATGCTCCGCAGATGCTGAAAGCGTATCTTTCGCGGGTGGAATGTCAGGTAGGGTTGACACCGGACAGTTTGCAGCGTGAACTTTGTCGACTGAATGCATGGGCTGCAGAGGAGAACGATCCTTTGCAGAAAGCCGTGTTGGCGTTTCTGTCAGGATACTATAAGTTGGAATCCGCTCCTCAGGAAGTGGACAGTGCATTGTATGAGTTTGACCGGGCAGTAAAGGATAAGGAGGTTTTGCTGGGCGTGGCTACGACCGATTTTCGTCCGATGGCTGAACAGGGCAAATGGAGCCAGCGCTATTTCGGTGACAATATGTACGATTTGCTGTTACGCCAGTCCATCTTTCAGCTTCTATGGAATGGAGGAGGAAGCAAGGCCGTACAGTTGGCCGTGTTCGACAAGTATGAAAAGCTGATTGCACAATACGAGGCGGCAGGAAATCGTGACGCGGAATTATTGACACGTCTGGAGCGATTGATGTACTGGCAGCGTAATGGATGGAGGTATCCGCAACAGCTGTCGGACGAACAGGTGTTGGAGCAGTTGCAGGCGTGGGCAAAAGCCTATGACGGAGTGGATGCCTGTGCGGCGTTGTATGTGTCATGGGCCGATTTCTATCATCAGAAACAAGACTTCGTGTCCGAAATGAAGGTGATAGAAGAAGGAATAAAACGGTATCCTTCTTCAGAATTCACGGCCGATTTGAAAGATAAGCAGCGCATTGTATGCATGCCATCACTTTCGGTGCAGGTAACTCATCCTTATCCGCAGACGGAAGCGGAACTTCGTGTTACCAGCAAGAACCTGAAAGGGGCGACACTGGAATGGTATAGACTGAACCTGAAGGCTTCTTCTTCTGTGTTTGCACAGAATCTGGAGCATGCGGACCTGATAAAGAAGTATGGTAAACTGGTGGATAAAGTGCGGTTGGACTTGCCGGATACTCCTACGTACAAGGATACGGTTTCTTTGCTGACCAGCCGGATGCCCGAGGCGGGGATTTATATATTGAAATCAATCCCCGACGGCTATCAGGATAAAACGGGATACGATGTAGTGCATCTGTCTGCATTGCAGGTGGTTTCTTTCCCGATGGAAGGAAGGCAGACGGAGTGTCATGTGGTGGATTGTAAGACCGGAAAGCCGGTCGAAGGGGCAGAATTGGTGTTCTATTCCATTCCTGTGCCAGGCAATTATACCTTATATAAGACGTTTAAAACCGATAAGCAGGGTAAGGTAGTAGTGCCGGACATGAAAGAGTCATTGTGGATGCATGCACGTGCAGGCAAGGATGAGTTTATGCAGGTGGCTTACTGGTCCAGAAGGGTGTTGCCGACGGTGAATGACAGCAAGAAGAAGGTGGACCGCATGGATTTGTTTACTGACCGTGCGCTGTACCGCAAGGGGCAGACGGTGTATGTGTCCGGAGTGGCTTATGCGCAGGAAGGTGATAGTGTAGAGGTACGCAAAGATGCGGCCATCTGGCTGTCCTTGCGGGATGCCAATAACCGGGAGATAGCCCGGAAAGAATTGACTACGGATGACTTCGGTGCATTTTCAGCGGAATTCCAATTACCTTCGGAAACATTGGCCGGCATGTTCCGTATAGAATCGGATAAGGCTTCCTGCTATATCCGAGTGGAAGAATACAAGCGTCCGACGTTTGAAGTCACCTGGAAGGAAGTGCAGGAAGCTTACACGATGGGGGATTCCTTGCAACTGGAAGGTACGGCGAAAAAGTTTTCCGGTGCACCGCTACAGGGTGGTAAGGTGCGTTATACCTTGATCCGTTCAAAGGCCTGGTTCTGGCGGAACATGGCAGGAGAGCAACAGTTGGCAGAGGGTGAACTGATGACTTCTGCCGACGGAACGTTTGCGGTGAAGGTTTGTCTGGAACGTCCGGATACGGAAGTCTCCTTAGGCTGGGATGGATTCTATCGTTATCAGGTGAAGGTGGAAGTGACGGATGTGGCTGGAGAAACGCAGGAAGGTGTGCTGGTGCTTCCAGTGGGTGAACATGCCATCGGATTACAGATAAAGGGATTGGCCGGAAAAGTGGCTCGTGAGAAACTGGATAAGATGCAGGTGCAGGCCTTGAACATGCAGCAACAGCCTGTGGCATTGGATGTGGTCTGCTCGCTTTATACATTGGATGAGGCCGGAAAGAAGCAGCAAACAGTATGGGTGGATACGGTGAAATCCGGACAGCCTTTCCTGCCGGAAGCATGGAAGAAGTTGGCTTCCGGAAAATACTTGCTGGAGGTAACCGCCAGTGATGAGCACAGGCGTCCTTGTCGTGCAGAGCAGGAGTTTGTACTCTTTTCGTTAAAAGACCGGGTTCCTCCGGTAAAGACTGTGGAATGGTTCTATCAGGACGGTACACAGTTGGAGGAAACGCAGCCGGTGACCTTGTATGTGGGTAGCAGTGAAAAGAGTGTACATTTGTTCTATCATGTGTACAGTGGCAACCGGATGCTGGTTTCTGACTCGTTTGTGCTGAACGAGGAAATCCGTCCGTTTGATTATACGTGGCGACCGGAATACGGCGATGGAATCACCGTCAGCTTTGGATTTATGAAAGACGGTATCTGGTATTCCAAGCAAGTCGCTTTGAAACGTCCGGTACCGGAGAAAAAACTGACATTGAAGTGGGAGGTTTTCCGTGACCGTTTGCGTCCGGGCACAGAAGAAACCTGGACCATGCAGATTCTGGATGCGGCAGGCAAACCGGTGGATGCCCGTCTGCTGGCTACCTTGTATGATGCTTCACTCGACCGTTTGTGGGATAACCCGTGGAATTTCCAGCTGGGCTTCAGCCGATATACTCCTTCCGTCATGCCGTTTATTCAGTCTGTGAATAGCATTGCGATGGCTTATTCGCCTTTCTATACTTATTCATTGTCTTCTGTATATACTCCTGACAACTGGCAGTTGTATAGCCGGTTGTGGATTCCTTCTTTGCGTCAGTATAGAACCTTCTCTCGAAACGGTCTGATGGTACGCGGGGCAGGAATCATGATGAAGGCTGCGGCTGCAGCACCAGATGCCATGAGGGCGGATGAGGCTTTGAATGCGCAGGCGGGGTTCACGCAGGACGATGGAGTGGTAGAAGTAGAACTTCAGTCTGGAACAATTCCTCTGGAAATGGAACAGACGATGACTTTACGCGAGAATTTTGCAGAAACGGCTTTCTTCTATCCTGATTTGCGTACAGATTCAACCGGAACCGTGCGATTGGTATTTATCGTACCAGATGCATTGACGCAGTGGAAGTTCAGAGGGCTGGCACATACCCGCCACATGGATTACGGACTCCTGCAGGCGGAAACCCGGACCGAGAAACCGTTTATGATTCAGCCAAACTTGCCTCGTTTCCTTCGTAAAGGGGATGAATCCTCACTGGCAGCTTCTTTGATCAATCTGTCAACGGAAGAGGTGAAAGGGGCAGTACGTCTGGAATTGGTGAACCCGATGGATGAAAGTGTGGTGTATCAGGCAGTACAGGATTTTCAGGTGAAGGCAGGAGAAACGGGTAGTGTACGTTTTACTTTCCCGGTAAATATGGATGGCGAGGTCTTGATTTGCCGGATGAAGGCAGAGGCCGGTGAGTTTAGTGACGGAGAACAGCATTATCTTCCTGTGCTGACTGACAAGCAATGGATGACGGAAACCTTGTCCTTGCAGGTGAAAGGCGGGGAATCTCAGGAAGTGAGCCTGAAGGATTTGTTTAACGGACAGAGCAAGACGGCCCAGAACCGGCAGCTGACCATCGAACTGACTTCTACTCCGATATGGTATGCCGTACAGTCACTTCCGGTAGTAGGAAATCCGCATCAGGATGATGCGTTCTCCTGGGCTTCGGCTTACTACGCCAATGCGGTGGCACGGAAAATTATGGAACTGAATCCGCAGATTCAGCCTGTGTTTGAAGCCTGGAAAAAGCAGGGAGTAAAGAAAGAAACGTTGTGGAGTGAACTGGAGAAAAACCAGGAACTGAAGAGCTTGTTGCTGGCCGAAACGCCTTGGCTGGCTCAGGCGGCAGATGAACAGGAGCAGAGACAACGGATTGGATTGCTATTCGACCTGAATACGATGAATTACCGTATGGGGCAGACCGTGGAAAAATTGAAGGCCTTGCAAAAAGGGGATGGAAGCTGGAGCTGGTTCAACGGCATGCAGGGAAGCCGGTTGGTTACTACGCAGGTGGTGGAACTGCTCGCCCGACTGAAATCCATGCATATCATGGCGGATGCACAAGTGGCTGGCATGTACTTGAAAGGTCTGAATTACCTGGAAAATGCTTTCTGTCAGGAATATGAGAACCTGAAGAAAAACGAGGCTCGTAACAAAAGCCCGCAATGGCCAAGTGAGCTGGCGGTGAGGTATCTGTATATTGCATCACTGGATGCGATGGCAGGAGAAAAAGTAAACAAGGCAGCAAAGGAATACATGACCTCCAAACTGGAAAACCGTTCTGCTACTTATTCCATTTATGAGAAGGCATTGATTGCCCGGATTCTGCAGGCACAGGGAAAACGTACGCAGGCAGAAATACTGGTACGTTCGATTAAGGAATATACGGTAGTGACACCGGAAATGGGACGTTATTTTGATACGCCGAAAGCCGGATACGCATGGAACGGTTACCGTATTCCGACACAGGTGGCTGCCATGGAAACTATTCAGCACGTGGAGAAGGATGAAAAGATGCTGGAGGAAATGAAACGCTGGTTGCTGAAGCAAAAGCAGGTGCAGTGTTGGAATACGCCATTGGCTACGGTAGATGCGGTGTATGCTTTGCTGGCAGAGGGCATGGCGTTGACGGAAACCGGACAGATGCAGGCGGTGGCAGGCAATGTCACACTGGAAACTCCGAAAGACGGACTGGGCTGTATCAGTCATACGTTAAGTGGAGCGGAGGCAGAGGTGAAGACGCTGACCGTAAGTCATACGGGAAAAGCTGCCGGATGGGGGGCTGTGTATGCACAATATCTGGAAGATATGGACCGTGTGAAGGCATTTGAAGGAAAGGGCCTGCAAGTTTCACGTGAGTATATATATAAAGGTAAGGCCTTGTCTGCCAAAGAAAAGTTGCAGGTAGGCGATAAGCTGACGGTGCGCCTGACTCTCCGTGCCGACCGGGATATGGATTTCGTATGTTTGAAAGACGAGCGTGCGGCTTGTATGGAACCAGTGCGGCAAATCTCAGGCTACGAATGGTCCGATGGTTTGGGACGGTATCGGGTAAGTGGTGATGCGGCGACGACCTTCTTTATGGATCACTTGCGGAAAGGAACTTACGTTATTGAATATGAAGTGCATGTAGACCGTTCGGGAGTATATCAGGCAGGTACATCGGAAATACAGTCTGTATACGCTCCTGAGTTTGGCAGTCATACGGAAGGATATACATTATATATAGAATAAAATTACGTCCGGGCCGGGATTCCGGTTCGGACGTTTTTACAAATTTCTGAGGTTATGGAGAAAATAAATTTTCAGACTTGATTTTGCTTGTTTCCGTTTTCTCCCTATCTTTGTTTCCGTAATTTAGAAAGAATAAAATCAATGAAACGAATATATACCCTTCTTTTTTTGTGTGTTGTTGCTTGCATGTCCTTATGGGCTCAGCCTAAAATATCCTTTGATATGACTACTAAGGACTTGGGCTACGTGTTGTGGCGCACTCCGGCAACCGTGACTTATCAGTTTACCAATACGGGAGACAAGCCATTGGTTATTTCCAATGTGACGACTTCCTGTGGATGTGCCAAGGCACAATGGACTGAAGAACCTGTACCTGCCGGAGGAAAAGGAAAGATTACGGTGGTGTTCGATGCAGAAGCCATCGGGCATTTCTATAAAGACGTGGGTGTGTATTGCAATGCAGCTTCTCTGCCCATTTACCTGGATTTTAACGGAGAGGTGACAGCCGATGCCAAGAACTATTCCTTTACGCATCCTTATGCCATCGGTGCCATTCGTTTGAATCAGGAAGAACTTGATTTTAAATCGGTCAATAAGGGAGACCGTCCGGTCATTGAGTTGTTGGTGGCCAATACTTCCAACAAGGCTTATTCACCTGTGCTGATGCACCTTCCTCCTTATCTGGAGGCAAAAGCGGAACCTGAAAAACTGGGACGTGGAAAGACCGGAAAGATTCTGGTGACACTGGATTCTGAGAAATTGCCTAAATTAGGTATCACACGTGCATCTGTCTATCTATCCCGCTTCCCGGGTGATAAAGTCGGCAGTGAGAATGAAATACCTGTATCTGTGGCTTTGCTTCCTGACTTCTCCAAGCTGACCGAACAGCAGAAAAACAACCCTCCTCAGATTACCTTGTCGGCTAAGGAACTGGAATTTGTGGATTTGAAACCCAACCAAAAGAAGTCGCAGACGATTGTCATTTCAAATACAGGTCGCTCTGACCTGAATATTCAGGATATGCAGGTGTTCAGCATGGCTTTGGCCGTGAAACTGAAAAAGAGAGTGCTGAAACCGGGTGAATCGACCAAGATGAAGATTACCGTTCTGGCACAGAACCTTCACCGTGTGAAGGGTACGCCCCGTGTCCTGATGATTACCGATGATCCTAACCAACCGATGATTACCATCCGTGTGAAAGCCCGGCTGAAATCGTCCGAAAAATAAAAACTTTTATGGAACACCCCGAAAACAACGAAGCTTATAAGGGGTTAACTGTGAACCAGGGAGTGGAACAACCCTCCATTGTTAATCCTTATCTGAATCTGAGAAAGAAACCCAAACGTCGTCAGTATTCTGCTGCCGAGTATGTGGAAGGTATCGTGAAAGGCGATGTGACCATGCTGAGCCAAGCGGTCACGCTGGTAGAAAGTGTCAAGCCGGAGCATCAGGTGCTGGCACAGGAGGTCATTGAAAAATGCCTTCCTTATTCGGGTAATTCTATCCGTATCGGTATCAGCGGAGTGCCCGGTGCCGGAAAGAGTACATCGATTGATGTATTCGGTCTGCATGTACTC
>OHJP01000575.1_pt1 | contig 19065 bp, 20 predicted proteins | sample 1568591 | NCBI WGS metagenome assembly OHJP01 (sample SAMEA3879567, study PRJEB24766) | human gut metagenome | biome: human-associated habitat; feature: feces | place: USA | collected 1985/1987
CGTTCCCAAATCCTTAAATATACTTTATTTCATCCTTACTTTTACTTCCGAAAATTTTATTTATTCACTAAAATTCAAAAAGTTATGGATGTAAACACAGCCAATCAATCCACCACTGACGAACAGATGATGGATATTCTTCTTGTACTGGATAAGGAGAAAAAGACAATCAGCGCAGTAAAAGGCGTGGATGAAAACGGGGAACTTCAAACCGTACCACCGGAGAACAACAGCGAACTACTGAAATTCGACCGTCACGGTGATTTCTTTTCCAACTTCTTTTCCAACATGATGAACCAGTTGAAGAACCCGACCCGTTTTAACTTCTTCAAAATCCCGAAATTGGAACTTCCCAAAATCGAGCCGATAATCAGGGATAACTTCAATAACCCTACACCGGAAAATGAAGCGAACATAGAGCGTTACCGGGTGACACCTGAAACCGTGAAGCAGGAAGCGAAGAAAGAACAGCAGGAACCCCCAAACGGGCAGCAGCCAGCCAAAGAAGCGGGAACAACAGCACAAGCACCGCAGCAACCTGACAAAAGCAAATATTACATCGACCCCGACAAGGTGGACTGGGAAGCCCTGAAGAACTTCGGTCTATCCAAAGAACAACTTGAAAAGGCAAAGGCTTTAGAACCCATGTTAAGGGGTTATAAATCACCCGGAGCGTTCACCATTTCGGGAAACTACAATTCCGCCATTATGAAACTGGACGCACGCCTATCTTTCCGGCACGACAAAGACGGGAATGTAGTTTTGGCTATACACGGCATCCGCCAAAAGCCGGAACTCGAACGTCCGTTCTTCGGACATGAATTTTCCAAAGAGGACAAAGCCAATCTTCTTGAAACGGGAAACATGGGACGGATAGTGAACCTGAAAAACTATATCACGGGAGAAATGATACCCTCTTTCGTCAGCGTGGATAAGGTAACAAACGAACTGGTTTCCATGCGTGCAAGCAGCGTCCAAATACCCGATGAAATAAAGGGTGTCAAACTGAACAAGGAACAGCAGCAAACCTTACGGGAGGGAAAAGGGGTATTCCTTGAAAATATGATTTCCAACCGTAAAAACTCCTTTTCCGCAACCGTTCAGGTCAATGCCGACAAGAAAAGTCTGGAATTTATCTATCCCAATGCCAAACATTCACAGGAGCAGCAACAGAAACAGGTACAGCAGAACAACCTTGTCACCAGTGACGGTGTAACCATTCCCAAGAGTGTTTCAGGAATAGAGCTATCCCGCCAGCAACAGCAGGATTTAGTCAATGACAAAACCATTTTTGTAGCCGGACTGAAAGACAAGCGGGGGGTAGAATACGATGCTTATATTCAGGTGAACCACGACAAGAAGAAACTGGGCTTTTACAGTGACAATCCCAGCTTTGACCGTTCCGCCGTGAAAGAAATTACCCCCGCCAGCAAGAACCGCACACAGGTAGCGGTCAATTCGGAGGGCAAGACCAACGAAGCCACCAAAAAGGTGAAAGAACCTTTGAAAAAGGGTCAGGACAAGCCCACTGAAAAGCAAAAGACCAAGCAGGACAAAAAGGAGAAGCAGGAACAGCCGGACAAACCCAAACAAAGCAGGGGACGCAAAAGATGATAACGGCGTTAATCCTTATCCCGGTTGTCGGTGTCGCCCTGTTCATCTTTGCCTGTTGCAAAACGGACTGGAAAGCCATAGACGAGCAGAACCGACAATATTATATAGATGGCTATCACATCTATTATGACCGGAAAATCCTAAGACAAAAAGAAGTAAAACAATTTAACTCGAAATTAGAATGATTGCAGTAATCGGAGAAAAACCAAGCGTGGCAAGGGATATTGCCCGTATTTTAGGAGCGAATGAAAAACAGGATGGCTACCTTTCAGGTAACGGGTATCTCGTTACGTGGGCTTTCGGGCATCTTGTCGGTTTGGCAATGCCGGAAGCCTACGGCATACGGAGCTTTCGCCGGAAAAGCCTGCCTATCATCCCGGAGAATTTTCAACTTATCCCCCGGCAGGTGAAAGCGGAAAAAGGGTACAAGGCAGACCCCGGCGCATTGAAACAACTAAAGGTAATCAAAGAAGTATTCGACCAGTCGGATAAAATTATAGTCGCCACCGATGCGGGGAGAGAGGGAGAACTTATATTCCGGTATATTTACCAGTATATCGGCTGCAACAAGCCTTTTGTCCGTTTATGGATAAGCAGCCTTACGGACAAGGCAATCCGTGAGGGACTGCAAAACCTGAAAGCCGGTAGCCTATATGATAACCTTTTCCTTTCGTCGCAGGCACGCAGCGAAGCCGATTATCTGATAGGAATAAACGGTACACAAGCTTTAAGTGTGGCAGCCGGACAAGGCATTTTTTCTTTGGGACGGGTACAGTCGCCCACGTTGGCAATGATATGTACCCGCTTTTTGGAAAACAAGAACTTTGTCCCGCAAAAGTATTGGCAACTGAAATTACAGGCTGCAAAAGACAATGTTTCCTTTGCTGCACTATCCGCAGATAAATACGATACGCAGCAAGCCGCCATCGACACGCTGCAAAGGATAAAAACGGTACAAGTGAAAACCGTAGAACGTAAGGAAGTGAACCAAGAACCGCCCTTGCTCTATGACTTGACTTCACTTCAAAAGGAAGCGAATACGAAACTGAACTTTTCCGCAGATAAAACCTTATCCATCGCACAAAAATTATACGAGGGTAAACTAATCAGTTACCCCCGAACCGGAAGCCGCTATATATCGCAGGACGTGTTCGAGGAAATCTCGGAACGGTTTGTTAATTTAGAGCAGTACGCCCGCTTTTCCGGGTATGCCGCAGGAATGAAAGGCAAAGCCTTAAATTCCCGTTCAGTAAATGATGGCAAGGTAACAGACCACCACGCCCTGATAGTGACGGAGAACCTGCCCGGCAAGCTGGAAACGGACGAACAGGCAGTCTATGAACTGATTAGCCGGGCGGATGTTGGAAGCTTTTTCTAAAAAATGTGTTAAAGACGTTACCAGTGTAACGCTGGAATGTGCAGGGTCGCTTTTCACGGTCAAAGGCTCTGTAACCAAGTCCGCCGGATGGCGTGCCGTATTCGGTGAGAAAGAGGACGGAGAAGATAACACCACGTTACCCGTGATGAAGGACGGGGACACTCTGCCGCTTTCCGGCGTTGAACTGCTGGAGAAGCAGACTAAGCCCAAACCGTTACATACCGAGAGCAGTTTATTATCCGCAATGGAAACCGCAGGTAAGGAACTGGAAAATGCCGACCTGAAAGCCAGCATGAAAGATACGGGTATCGGCACACCCGCAACACGGGCAGCCATCATTGAAACGTTGTTTGCCCGCCAGTATATCATCCGGGAAAAGAAAGCCCTTGTTCCGACCGAGAAAGGTCTTGCCGTTTACAACATCATCCGGGACAAGAAGATAGCGGATGTTGAAATGACGGGAATGTGGGAAAATACGCTTGCCAAAATAGAAAGCGGGGAAATGAACCCCGACACGTTCCGTAAAGGTATCGAAGTGTATGCACGGCAAATCACGGCTGAACTTTTGGACGTTCAGCTTTCTTTCGCTTCGGGCAGTGGTTGCATTTGCCCGAAATGCAAGAGGGGGCGCATCCTTTTCTATCCGAAAGTCGCCAAATGTTCCAATGTGGATTGTTCCGTTACCATCTTCCGCAACAAGAGCGAAAAGCAACTAACAGACAAACAGATTACCGAACTGGTGAGTACCGGGAAAACCGAACTAATCAAAGGGTTCAAGAACAGGGACGGTAAAGTCTTTGACGCTTCACTTGCCTTTGACGGGCAGTTCAATGTTACTTTCGTGTTTCCTGAAAAGAAAGGCAAACCGAAGAAATAGAATGAAAATCGTTATATTTGCCACAGAAAGTTTCATTATAGATAGATTATAATTGAAATTTTTGTGGTTGAAGCACCCGGAGGGACACCGGGTGCTTTTTATAAATCTTCTCTACATCACCCTATAAATATACCATTCCCATCTTTTTTTATTTTTTTTCGCACGTAACTATCTGATACGCAAAAATAGTTACCCATTTGTAACTGCCTAACTTTTAAGTAACTTCTTTTTTTATACTAAGTATATTTATAACTTTGCCATCGAAAAAGAAACTAAATAACAGTTGATATTCTACTGTTTTTGGTCATTGTTTACATAAATAAAAAGAGAAATAATTATGCATTACACAGGAACTATTTGGAGACCGCCTTATGAGGCATACTCCCTTTTAATTCAAGTTATAGCAGGATGTACTCATCATTCATGCAAGTTCTGTACTCTTTATGAAGACTTGCCTTTCAAGTTTCGAATGTCACCGCTCGAAGAAGTTAAATCAGATTTGAAAGAAGCTAATCACTACTATAAAGATGCAGACAGAGTATTCTTTACAGGGGCTAATCCTTTTGTACTTAGTGTGGATAAGCTCAAAACATTGGCGAAGATGGTACATGAATATTTTCCAAACTGTCAGAGCATCGGTTGTTTTGCAAGAATAACTGATGTTAGCCAGAAATCCGTCAAAGACTTGCAAGAGTTGAAAGACCTCGGTTATGATGGAATTACCTTTGGAATTGAAACGGGAGATGATGAAGCACTTGTTTTTATGAAAAAGGGATATTTGTCTAAAGATATTATCGAACAATGCAAAAAGTTAGAAGAGGTGGATATGAGCTATAATTTCTTTTACTTGACAGGTATTTCCGGTTCAGGGAGAGGGGAAATTGGAGCAAGGGCAACTGCGGAAATCTTCAACCAGCTTCACCCACAAATCATAGATGCTTCCATGCTAACCATCTATCCAACCTCTCAGCTATTTCAAGAAATTCAAGCAGGAAATTGGAAAGAGGAAACAGAGATTGAAAAATTGCAGGAGTTAAAAACACTGATTCAGAGCTTGACGGTAAATGCAAGGTTTGCTACTGATGGAGCTTCTAACTTAATCCAAGTCCGTGGTAACTTAAAAACAGATAAGCAAAAGATGGTTCATTTTTTGGAACAACAAATCCATAATCAAGATGAATCTTATTTGCGGCAATACCGTGAAAACTTGCCTCATTTATGAAAAAGGATATTAGAATAATCGTTCAAAATATTCAACGGTATGACGACTATACGGATAAAATAGTAACTAATGCCATTGGAAGCTATTCAAGTTCCGGAAGTAGTCATTCTGTTTTATACCGAGAATTATGTGCAGGAGGACATGTTGTTGAAAACCGACTGATAATCCACCCGGAAAAAGCTAATTTATATCGTACAGGGTCAATTTTTACTGAAATGTCTTTCCTGAATGGGGAATTAACGGAATCGGATTATATCACCGCTGATGGAGATATTAATATAAAAGTAAGGACATTGCTTTATCAGTTTAAAATATATGATGACCGTATTCGTGTTGAATTGAATTATGATTTATTTCTTAATGACAAGTTTACGTCTAATAATGCTCTTATTATAAGTATTAGAGATATTGCATAAAAGAATAATGTTATGAAAATAAGAATCGTAGATTTATTAAAATCAGATATTTATGGAATTGATGTCTATGTGAGAGGTTGGGTTCGTACGCATCGGCAGAGTAAAAATATAAGCTTTATTGCTTTAAATGATGGCTCTACTGTACACAATCTTCAAATTGTGATTGAACATGTAAAGTTTGAAAAGAACATGCTAAAGACTATTACTACAGGAAGTGCAATCGGTATAAAGGGCAAATTTATCCGGTCTGCCGGAGGTAAACAACAAGTAGAAGTAATAGCCGGGGATATTGAAGTATATGGAATAGCAGACCCACAGGAATACCCCTTACAGAAAAAGGAACATTCTTTAGAATACTTACGGGAAATAGCTCATTTACGCTTACGTACAAATACTTTTGGTGCAATATTTCGTATGCGCCATAATATGGCTTTTGCCATACATCGTTATTTCAATGAAAGAGGATTCTTCTATTTCAATACTCCTATAATAACAACATCGGATAGCGAGGGAGCAGGAGAACTCTTTGAAGTCAAAACGGAATTTAAAGATGATTTTTTCGGTTCCCCAGCCAATTTAACAGTTTCGGGACAATTAGAGGGTGAGCTTGGTGCGTTAGCATTGGGGGCAATTTACACCTTTAGCCCGACCTTTAGGGCAGAAAATTCAAATACATTCCGTCATCTTTCCGAATTTTGGATGATTGAACCGGAAGTTGCCTTTAATGATATTAACGACAATATGGATTTGGCAGAGGACTTTTTGAAATATCTAATCCGTTATGCACTTGAAAATTGCGAAAGTGATTTAGCTTTTTTAAATGACAACGTAGATAATGGTTTAATGGATAAATTACATTTCGTTGCAAATAATGAATTTATGCGTTTGCCTTATTCTAAAGCTATAGAGATTTTACAAGAATCCGGGCGTCAGTTTGACTACCCTGTAAAACCGGGAATTGATTTATGTGCTGAACATGAACGTCATTTGGTGGAAGAATATTTTCGCCGCCCTGTGATTGTTACAGATTATCCTAAAGAAATAAAAGCATTCTATATGAAACAGAATGAAGATGGAAAAACAGTTCGTGCAATGGATGTATTATTTCCGAAAATTGGGGAAATCATAGGAGGTTCTGAACGGGAAGCCGACTATACAAAATTGTTGCAGCGAATGAAAGAATTGAATATGAATACCGAAAAACTGTGGTGGTATCTTGAATCACGCAAATTTGGCACTGTTCCCCATTCAGGCTTTGGATTGGGTTTTGAACGGTTGATGCTGTTTATTACAGGCATGACAAACATTCGGGATGTTATTCCGTTTCCACGTACACCCCGAAATGCAAATTTCTGATTATAACGAAATTCAATCATGCAAGATTATATCAATGAAATATTGCATCGAATAAATGAAGAAATGGAGTTGCTTGGCATTGATGAAAATGTCTGCGTTGAAGATGCTTTGCATATGATAGATGTCATACGACCTTTATTCGATAACTTGCGGAGGATGACTGTAAAATATGAATTTCAGAACGAAGAAGAAGAAATTCATTTCTTTAAAGATATAAAGCCAGACATTCTTAGTCGGTATTTATACTTTTACAAAATAACAAGAATTGAGATGAAACGTCCGATTGGCAGTGATGATGTACAACGAGAGTATCTTCATTGCCAATTGGATAATTTGAAATATTTCTTTGACCAAAATCTTGATTTCTACCAATATTATCGTTCGAAAGCAACTCACTTAGATTCTTATTACTTTGTTAGATATAAAGCGAATTTCAGATTGTGTGTTGATAGCGCATTTTTAGATAAAGACCCAGCCTTTTCTACTGGATATGATTACAAAGTAGCTAAAATTTTGTCGAATGAAATGCTACGAATATATCTCAATAGACAATTACAATTGTTAGACAGGAAAATGCAAATATCTAAAATACGAGCGGCACTTTCTGACTTTAATCTGAAATGGACTGGCTCTAAATCAGATGCAGTAGAGTTTGGATATGGACTTGTTGCTATTGCAACACTCAATAACGGAAATGTGACAATAAAAGAAATCATGGCTTTCATTGAAGCAGCTTTTGATATAGATTTAGGAGATTATTATCGAACATATCTAACTCTCAAAAGCAGAAAGAAAAATCGAACTGCCTTTTTTACATCAGTAATCGAACAACTGTTAAAGCGAATGGAATCGGACGAACTGTAATAAAGATATTTAGTCCACATAAAAACTACCAAGTAATTACCAACTTGGTAGTTTTTGTTTTTATACGATTTAGATATGAAATGTGGCATTTTCGGGTAATAACACCCTGCTTTTGCTACTGGAAAAGAGAAAAATAAATATTCACCAACTTGGTTATACCTTGTAATTTTTATCTTTTGAAACCCGCCATCTTTGCAGCAAATCAATTAGTTAGCGAAATGGAGATAATAACATTTGAGTCAAAAGCTTATAAGGAATTAGACAACAAGATTACCGCTATTGCCGATTATATATTTAATCACACAGAAGCGGAAAGTACCAATGAGGATGAAATTTGGGTGGATAGTTACGAGGTCTGCACATTTCTAAAAATCAGTGACCGGACATTACAACGCTTGCGGGCAGCCGGGACAGTCACTTATTCCAATATCAAGGGACATTATTTCTACAAGATTGGAGAAATAAAACGATTATTGGAAGAACGCCTGATTAAACGAGATAAGGACAGTATTAATGACCTGATAACCAACCACCAGCTATATGTTAAGGAAAGAAGAAATATTAGAAAGGACAAATAATGGGTTATCCGTGTTCAAGCATTACATATCCGGTAATTGGCGGATAGGACGCAATTTCTTAAACCCGCTTTATGAGGATAACAAAGCGTCCTGTAACATCTATTTCGACCGCCGAAGTGGTATCTATAAGATGAAAGATTTCGGCAACGACAGTTATAGCGGTGATTGTTTCTTTTTCGTGGGGCAACTTAAAGGGCTGGACTGCAACAACTCAATGGATTTTGTGGAAATACTGGAAACCATAGACCGGGATTTGGGATTGGGACTGGCAACAGGTAATCCGATACCAGTTATCCGTACTTCTTCCCATATAGTAAATGATATGCCGAAAGAAACACCTGAAAAGGAAAGCAAACCCTACCAGTTCAGGGAACAGAAATTCCCGCTTGCCGAATTGATGTACTGGCAGCAGTATGGTATTACATCGGAAGTATTGGAATTTTATAAGGTGTGTTCCTTACGGGACTTTCAGAGCGTAACAGCGGATGGAACACCGTTCACTTATACTTCATCCGTAACAGAACCGATGTACGGTTATAAGAACAAACGGTACATAAAACTGTACCGTCCGTTCTCGAAAGCCCGTTTCCTCTATGGTGGCAATTTCGGGGAAAACTATTGTTTCGGATTAGAGCAGCTACCCGCAAAGGGTGATACACTGTTTATCACAGGCGGAGAAAAGGATGTCATGTCATTGGCGGCACATGGTTTTCATGCTATCTGCTTCAACAGCGAAACGGTGACTATCCCGCCTACGCTGATTTATAAATTGACGTTCCGTTTTAAACATATCATCCTATTATATGATACCGACAAGACGGGAAAGGAAAGCGCACGCAAACAGGAAAAGCAGTTGGAAGAATTTGGAATAAGACGGTTACTTCTACCGCTTCCTGGAACAAAAGAGGAAAAAGATATTTCCGATTATTTTAAGGCAGGAAATACCCGTGAAGATTTCCTGAAATTGTTTATCGAATTTTTAGATAACCTATATAGTGATACATTGATTATGCTCAAATCGTGCGAAATAGACTTCAATAATCCCCCGGCAAAAGCGCAGGTAATAATTTCTGCCGGAGATGTTCCGTTAGGGACACAAGGAAACCTGTTTGGTATTACAGGCGGCGAGGGAACAGGAAAGAGTAATTATATAGCTGCCATGTTAGCGGGCTGTATCTGCCAACCGGATAAGGAAATAGATACGCTCGGCATACAGATAGCCGCCAACAGTAAACACAAAGCGGTATTACTCTATGATACGGAACAGTCCGAAGTACAACTGTTCAAAAATGTAAGTAACCTGCTGACACGTGCCAAGCAACAGAACAAACCGGAAGAACTGAAAGCATTCTGCTTGACGGGTATGTCCCGTAAAGAACGCTTGCACGCTATCGTACAAAGTATGGATAAATTCTATTACCAGTATGGCGGCATCCAGTTGGTAGTTATTGACGGCATCGCTGACCTTGTAAAGAGTGCCAATGATGAAGTGGAAAGTGTGGCAGTGATAGATGAACTATACCGATTGGCAGGAATTTATAATACCTGTATTCTCTGCGTGCTGCATTTCGTACCGAACGGATTAAAACTACGGGGACACTTGGGGAGCGAATTACAGCGTAAAGCGGCTACAATTCTTTCCATCGAAAAAGACGATGAACCTACGCAGTCGGTTGTAAAAGCCCTGAAAGTAAGGGATGGTAGCCCGTTGGACGTTCCTTTGATGCTGTTCGCATGGGATAAAACAGCCGGAATGCACCTTTACAAAGGAGAAAAGCCACGAGAGGAAAAAGAGAAACGCAAAGAAAAGGAACTGGTCGGGGTTGCCCGTGACGTGTTTGGCAGACAGGAACATATAACCTATATAGATTTGTGCGAGCAGATACAACAGATTTTGGATGTCAAGGAACGGACAGCTAAAAGTTATATCCGCTTTATGCGGGAACGAGACATTATCATCAAAGACCCGTCCAACCAAAGTTATTTTATGATTGGTTTAATTTAATCAGACAGCCTTATGTATATAGACAGAGAAGATTTTACCGCATGGATGGAACGTATCATGGATAGGTTCGATATGCAGGACAAGAAGATAGACAAAGTTATAAAAGGTCGTAACTGTTTGGATGGGGAAGAACTGCTGGATAATCAGGACTTGTGCCTGCTGTTAAAAGTAGCCCCCCGAACACTGACCCGTTACCGGAAAAAGGGAATACTCCCTTTCCTTATGCTGGATGGCAGGTGTTATTACCGTGCAACGGACGTACACAAGTTAATTCGGGAGAAAACCGATTAATTTTTTCTTTTCTAATGGTTTTCAATCCTGTTTTGTCGTAAGATAAGGCAGGATTTCTTGTTTTGTATATAGGAGTTTTCAGGGATTTGGCTAACTTTGCAAAAGTTACATAGAAGATAATGGCGATTGAACAGTAACCTGTGATGTTGCCTTTATATATATCATATTCGTTCGCCGAATATCTCACTACGAAAACTGGCACTTTTCAAAATGACGAGATTTTCAGCGCAATGTCTATGCTATGTTTTAACATAGCGTGGGCTTGCCTGTTTCGTCATTTAGGTATGCCAGTACCTCGTAGTGGAGCAGTGTGAGTTCACGCTTCTTTTTTGAGATACTGGCGGACAGTTTGAATAAAGATTATGAACGGGGTTACCCGTAAAAATATAAACTGTTTAATGCCTAACAATATGAAACAAATTAAAGCGCATATCGCTGTGTCTCTCGATGGTTTTATCGCAACATCGGACAATGAACTGGACTGGATTACTTCAAATGTAAAATCGCTTATTGGAAAAGAATACGAAGCGGCTACTTGCTTGCTGATGGGAGCTAATACTTATACCTATTTATTTGAGCATTGGGGTGGATGGTTATATAAAAGTAAACGTACTTTTGTAGTTTCCCACCACGATGCAAATGTTACGCCGGATTGTGGAGTGGAATTTCTTATAGATGCTCCACTTCGGAAAGTACATGAAATGAAAAGTGATAATGATATGCTGTTAGTCGGTGGTGGTAAACTTTTGACTACACTTATTCAAGCGGGACTGCTGGATAGTCTGACCCTTTACACTATTCCTGTTATGCTTGGTAAAGGTATCAGTTTCATAGGTGAAACTTTTGGCTCAAATTGGCATTTGGAGAGTTCTAAAATTATAGATAACAATATTTTGTTATCCTCATATAAATATGTGAATGCAAGATGATAAAAAGGGAGAGTATAGAACATTGAAGTTCTATACTTTCTTCTGTTTTTCCGTTTTTTGACGGTGTTCCAAAATTTCATCGGAATGTTCCAAAGCCCATTGAATAATACCATCTAAGGGCGACATTAAACTTTTTCCAAGCGATGTAAGACTGTATTCCACTTTTGGTGGTATTTCCGGGTACAGTTTACGATTCACTAACTTATCGGCTTCTAATTTCTTTAATGCTGTAGCCAGCATCTTTTGTGACACATTCGGAGTGTTTCTTAATAGCTCATTGAAGCGCAAGGTTCCCTTCTGATGCAGAAGAAACAATATGCGTAACGACCATTTATCACCGAAACGGTCAATTATTCCACAGGCAGGACAAATAGCTTCTCTATAATGAGTATCATCCATCTTTTTTTCTTATTTAATTCATTATCAATCAATAATAGTTACCTCTACGTTACTATCTTACTTAATGGTAAGTTCTTTTTTTATACTAAGTATCTTAGTAACTTTGTTCGCACAAAAGTAACTAAATATATTGAATATACAAAGTTTTCGGTCTTTCTAAATATTTAGCAAAGACTGAAACTTATAAAAATTAAGAGTATGGAAATAGAGAAAATGCACTTTGACGGTCAAATTTGGCGACCACCCTATGAAGCAAGTTCGCAACTGTTACAGGTAACAGCAGGATGTACATATCATAAATGCAAATTTTGTAGCCTATATCATGGAACTAAGTTTAGATTATCCCCTGTTTCGGAAGTTGAATCAGACTTGAAAATAATTCAGGAATACCAGCCTAAGGCAAGACGTGTCTTTCTGACTGGTGCCAATCCTTTTGCTTTGAGCTATAACAGATTGTTGGATTTGGGGTTATTGATTCGGAAGTATCTCCCTTATTGCGAAACAATAGGAACATTTTCCCGCATAGCAGACATTAAATCGAAGAGTGTAGAAGAACTGAAGAACTTGCGTCATTTAAAGTTTGACAGTATTAGTATTGGCACGGAATCGGGAGATGATGAAACCTTGTCAAGAATGAATAAGGGTAATACGGCAGCAGATATATTGGAGCAGTGCAGAAAGCTGGAAGAAGCCAATATTCGTTATAATTTGGTTTATCTGACAGGGCTTGCGGGAAAGGGGAAAGGACAGCAGAATGCAATCCATACGGTTGAAATATTTAATCAGCTACATCCTTTTACTATAAACTTCGTTTCTTTGACCGTATTTCCCGAATCGGAACTTTATCAGGAAATACAAGAGGGTAAATTTATTGAGGCATCGGAGCGGGAACGTCTGTTGGAGTTGAGAACCTTTATTTCTGCCCTTAGCATAAGGACAACTTTATTGGGAAATACAGTTTCAAATACAATACCTTTTGTAGGTATGATTCCCGATGATAAAGTCCGAATATTGAATGAACTGGATGCTGCAATCCGTCAAAGTACTGAAATAGAATTAAAGCAGTATAGAAACGGTATAAGGTCATTATAAAAGCAGAGAGAAACGGGGGTAATTGCCCTGTTTCTCTCTTTCTATGGCATGATGACGTTATAATATAGTTACTATCTCATCAATGCTCTTGCGGGCTGTTGGATTGTGCTTTGAATCCGCTGGATAACCTATAGGAATTATTGCAACCGGGTGAATATTAGCAGATAATCCCAAGCTATGTTTGCATTCATCTATATCGAAATTGCAAACCCAACAAGTTCCTAACCCTTGTTCCGCTGCTGCCAAACAGATATGTTCCGTAGTGATAGCAGCATCAATATCTGCATGATTTTTATTATCATACTGACGTGTCCATGCAACCGAATCATTAGCACATACAATGATATATAGGGGGGCTTCCGCAAACCATTTGGCAGAGTAAACCTTTTGCAGCTTTTTTTTCTGCAATTCACTTTGTATCACTATAAATTGCCACGGCTGTTTGTTTACGGCAGATGGTGCATACCGGGCGCATTCAAGAATATAATCCAACTTTTCTTTCTCTACTTCTTGGGAAGTATAGCTTCTTACGGAATAACGCTTTTTTGTTAATTCTAAAAAATCCATGATGTATAATATTAATTGAGTTAAAAATAAATCGCTATGTCTTATAACTGTATTATTTGTCCTGTACTGATATAATTTATTTTTTCGTCAGCAATACCTTTCAATATTCCATAGGCTTCTTCACCAGTACAATGGCAAGTATAAAATGTTGTATTTCGGCATAAAAACGTATTTGCAATATCTTTAATTAGGTTTATGTTTTCGGTTCTTTTCTTCAATGGGTCATAAAGATGAAAACCTGATATGCAATATTTCATTTCCTGTTTTGCAATATCTTCGGCTCTATTTAGAATATTGACTATTCCATTGTGAGCACAACCGCTGAATAAAGTTTTATAATTGCTTTCGGTTATAATCAAATATTGTTCATGCTTAAATGTGTCATGCTCATACGTCCCATTTTGTTTGACGAATAGACTATTGTTTGCTGTAGGTAAATAACGATGTTCCTCTATATTGGAAAATATTTGCAATTCTTCATCTATTATATACTCATCCTCGATAAGAATAATTCTTGGATTATCTTTTAATTTTCTATCGAGACCAACGTACCATTTCATACCTAAGAAATTAGCATAATATTCCTCAAAAGCGTATCGACTAATGTATATGTTCGCTTTGGCATTATTTTCTAAAAAATACTTCAAAGCTCCCCCGTGGTCATTGTGCCCGTGAGAAATAATCACAGAATCAATATCCGTAATATCCACATCTAATTTGACTGCATTTCCCAAAAACAAACTGTTTGAGCCTAAATCAAATAGTAGTTTATGCTTTTTTGTTTCAATATACAAGCATAGTCCGTGTTTACCTTTATAGTCTTTGGATATGCTTGTATTTTCAACCAATGCTATTACTCTCATTTCATTTGTTCTATTTTGAAACCAGCTTTGCCTATCAGTTCTACTATTTCACCTACTGCCAACTTATCGGACGTTACAGTCAGGGGACGATTGGAATCGGACAAATCCAAATTCCATTCTTCTCTGTTCATTTTATCTTGCAATATTTCTTCTATTTTAGCAAGACAGCCCATACATTTGGCATTTGTTTTAAAAGTCATTGTTCCCATTTTAATTGATTATTAAGTTATTCTTTTTCTTTTTAAACGCAAGCTGTTTAACACCACAGATACAGAACTGAATGCCATAGCCGCACTTGCCCACATCGGATTTAAAAGGAATCCGTTTACTGAATAAAATATGCCAGCCGCAATAGGAATACCAATCAAGTTATAAATAAACGCCCAAAACAAATTCTGATAAATTGTTTTTATCGTCAATTGTGACAGCCGGATGGTTTCCGGTATTTTCAGCAAATCGGATGAAAGAATGGTTGCCATTGCCGTATCTACAGCAATATCACTGCCTTGCCCCATTGCTATGCTTAAATCCGCTTGTGCTAAAGCCGCACTATCATTAATTCCGTCACCCACCATGCCTACTTTTTTCCCATTGGTTTGCAATTCTTTTATGAATTGAGCTTTCTCGTTCGGCAACACTCCGGCTTTATAATGGTTTATTCCTACCTTTCGAGATATGGCTTGTGCTGAAATTGCATTATCTCCTGTCAGCATATACACTTTAACACCCATTTCCTGTAGTTGTGATATGGCTTGCGCCGAAGTTTGTTTAATATCATCGGTTAGGGCTATAGCTGCAATAGCTTGTGTGGAATCAGCAAACCATACCAATGTTTTAGCTTCCTGTGTCCATTTGTTTGCCAATTCCTGCAAATGACTGGCTATCGTAATATGGTTATCATTCAATAATGACAGGTTGCCTACGTAATAAGTCTGACTGCCTACTATACCTTTTACACCTTTTCCCGGAACGTTTTCAAACTTATCAATGGAAATCTCTTTTTCATTTTGCAAAGTATTGACTACGGCATCCGAAAGAGGATGTTCCGATAGCTTCTCTAAACTGTACAGTATTTTTCGGCTATGTTCAAAGCCGTTTTCCCATAGGCTTTCGACGACTATCGGATGCCCTGCTGTGATAGTCCCTGTTTTATCAAGAATTATCGTATCTATCTTTTGGGCAATCTCCAAGCTTTGGGCATCTTTAATTAAAATCCCTTTTTCAGCACCTTTTCCAATGCCTACCATAATGGCGGTGGGAGTAGCCAAGCCTAATGCACAAGGGCAGGCAATTATCAATACAGTGACCATTGCCAATAATCCATTGGTGAAGCCGTTCGTTGGTGCTAAAAATATCCATGCAACAAAAGCTATAATTGAAATACTAATAATAGCCGGGACAAAGAATCGGGCTATTCTATCCACTAACTTTTGAACGGGAGCTTTGCTGCCTTGCGCATCCTGCACCATGCGGATGATTTGTGCCAGCATTGTGTCAAAACCTATCTTATCGGCAATGAACCGGAATGTCCCCTTTTGATTGATGGTTCCGGCAAATACCTTTTCGCCGGATTGCTTGTGCAGGGGAACAGGCTCGCCATTCAACATACTTTCATCCACGTATGATTCTCCTGTAACAACCATGCCATCTACTGCAATGCGTTCTCCGGGTTTAACAAGAATTGTATCACCTTTTTGTACGGCTGTTATCGGAACGGTACGTTCATCAGAATCTACGATAATAGTTACCGTCTTAGGTTGCAGCCCGATTAACTTCTTTATGGCAGATGAAGTATTTTGTTTAGCACGCTCTTCGAGTAACCGTCCCAACAGGATGAATGCAATGATAACACTTGCCGCTTCAAAATAAATATGTGGTTCAATCCCTCTTGACAACCAAAAATCAGGAAACAGCAGATTAAAAACACTGAATGTATAGGCTATTCCGGTACTAACAGCTACAAGGGTGTCCATATTGGAAGTGCCATGCTTTAATTGCCGCCACGCATTGATATAAAATTCACGTCCCAAACCGAAAACTACAGGCGTGGCGAGAATCCAAAGTACATATTTTAAAGAGGATATATCTTCAAAAAACATACTGATAACCATAATTGGGAGAGATAACAGCAGGGCTGCCACTGTACGCCTTTTTATCTTCCGGTATCTTGTCAAGCGAATTTCTTCCGCTTTATCGGCTACGTCTTCACCGGTATCAACCAGTAAATCATATCCTGCATCTTGTACGGCAGATTGCAGTGTTGCATCGGAACATACTTCCGGATTATATTCTACCTGTGCTACCGCAGTCGCATAATTCACTGTTGCCTGATATACTCCCGGCAAACCATTTAATGTTTTATCCACACGAGCCGCACATGAAGCGCAACTCATACCCAAAACCGGATATGTATTTTTGATGTTCTTACCTTTTTCCATATTGGTGATTTTTATGCTGCAAAGGTAGGATGCTTTTATCTTCCGGCTCTTACATAATTATGGATATGACTTATATCTTTCAGACTTCATCCAAAGGTTTCAACTTGTGTCCTTTTAAACGCTTGAACTGGCTTGGAGAAATGCCAGTCATATTACGGAATTGCGTACTCAAATGTGCTGCGCTTGAGTAATTAAGCTTATCGGCAATTTCGCTAATGGATAATTCATCATACACCAACAGTTCCTTTATACGTTCTATTTTCTGAATGATGTAGTATCTTTCTATACTTATGCCATTCACTTCGGAAAACAACTTGCTAAGGAAACTGTAATCGTGATGGCACTTATCCGTAAGATAATCAGACAGGTTTGTCTTGGACGAATTGTCGTTATAATGCACTAATTCAATCACTGCAACTTTTATTTGTTCGATAATCCGCATCCGTTTATCATCTATCAACTCAAATCCGTATGCTTCAAGAACAGGCTTTATGGCAGCACGTTCCTCTGCATTTATCGGTTCTTGCAAAATAGCTGTCCCCAGTTCAACACTAAGTGGAGTAAAACCCATTCTTTTCAGTGCTTCTGTTACAACCATAATGCAACGGTTACAAACCATATTCTTAATGTGAATAGTATTGCTTTTCATTATATATCCATCGTTTCTGCAAAGTTAATAACAATACACTGCTTATCATTTGGTAAGTTTGAATATTCTCAATATTTAAGGCTTGCAATTTATTGATAGCGTTTATTGTTTCTGTATTTTTGCAAATTTACGAATCGGGTAGTGCAACCTAATTGCAAAGTTGAGTAACCTAAAACTGGAGTATTTATGTTAGGACTTTTTTATGCATAGAAAAAGTGGCTGTGTTTTTACATAGTAAGATAGCCTGTTAATATTTTGAGATGTTGTATCTTTGTGAAAAAAATAATATAATGGGAAAAGGAGATAGAAAGACTCGTAAAGGAAAAAGATTTGTTGGCTCTAGCAGAAAGAGAACTAAACTTAATTGTTACGGGATAAATAAGAAGGAACAAAAAAAAATAATAGATTACCAGCAAGAAGCCGCTTATGCAATAAAACATAATATTGTTCCATATGGTGATATATTTGATTTTGAAGGTACTCCTAATGAAAAACAATATAAAGTTTTATATCTTTTTTGTAGAGAGAACCTAAATATTCACTACAGAAGAAAAAGTATATCACACACTTCATTCTTGTTTTCCAATGATTTTAGTATAAATGCGAAAGCACGGAAAAAAAACAATCAAAATGTAATCCTTATTAATATTGGACTAATTCAAAACTGCATAGATAAATATTTATATAATTATGCCTTGAATGATTTTATAACATCTAAAGAACCTTATTTAGTTGATAGTTCTCTAAGTTATTTGGCATTTCAAATAAATACTCAATTTACTTATTATCATGAATTAGCTCATTTATTTCAATTTTCAACTATTTCGAAAGAACAAGAGTTGCAAGAAATAGGTGGCGATGATAAATTTGATATTATAAAACATAAATTAGAAATTAATGCAGATACATATTCATCTATATGTATTTCAACCCATATATATCAGTATATTAATAAAACTTTTGGTAATGATATTAATCAAGATTTTGTCTCTAAAACAATAACTATATTTGGTGTATGTCTTTTAGAATACATTATAAATTTTACGAGTGAGTATGATTTGTATTTTGATAAATACTCCCATCCTCATCCTTTAATAAGATTGTTGAACATTATCTTAAATATAACTAATCATTTTTCCCAGATTCCTATATGGAGAGAGAAAGGAATTATACTTAATGTAAATTCTCTTTTTAGAGATATTATTGATTTTCATAAAGAGTTAGAAGACAATAAAGTATTTAAATCAGGTTTTTCAAACCTTATTTCCCAATATATTGTGAATATGGAAAAAATTGTATCATATACCTCTAAGATAATCCATTGGGATAATAGTGAATTTACTGATGCTATGTCTATTTGGAACAAACATGTAGAGACGTTAGATTAACAATTAGGTGTAAGGTGCAAGTATATATCTATATATATAGCTTGCACCTTACACCTAAGCTGAAACATTTATATTCAGACATTTGCGTAATTCAAAAAGAAGCAGTATCTTTGAACCGAAGTTTTAGGCAGACAATGAA
>OHJP01000576.1_pt1 | contig 19038 bp, 13 predicted proteins | sample 1568591 | NCBI WGS metagenome assembly OHJP01 (sample SAMEA3879567, study PRJEB24766) | human gut metagenome | biome: human-associated habitat; feature: feces | place: USA | collected 1985/1987
GGAACATTTTTATTGTTGGTCCGCTTACATGTACATGCAACAATTTCCGCATTGTGAGTTACTGCACAAGATACCATCCATTCAATCGTGTCATCTTCTAAGTAATCATCACTGTCTACATAGAGTATGTATTCTCCTGATGCCTTAGCTAGCCCCGCATTTCTTGCATCGGACAAACCGCCATTTTTTTTATGGATAACAGTTATTCTATCATCTTGATTCTTCCACGCATCGCACATTATCGGGCACGAATCCGGAGACCCATCATCTACCAAAATAATTTCCAAGTTTTGATATGTCTGATTTACTATACTACTTACGCACTCATTCAGATATTCTTGGACATTGTATATCGGTATAACAACACTGACTTTATGTATCTCTTTCATCTAATTGTCCTCCATTATCTCTCTACTCTAAAAGTGTTTTTAGTTTACACGTGGCTGCCTCTATAGAATAATTTCTTAAAAAGAAGTCATAATTTTCGGGGCAAAATCCATTTCCAAAATCAAGATTATTTATTGCTTTTGCAAATTCTTCTTCATTATTACAAACAACAATGCTTTTTCCAAGTAAGTTTCCGGCTAATTCTTTATAACCAATCAAGCTTTCATCTGTTCCTATAAATATCTTTCCATAGGATAGAGCTTCCGCTGTTTTCACTTTCATTCCTGCCCCCTCAAAAATAGGGCCAACAACAACATCTGCATCTTCATAGTAAGGTGACAAATCTTCTACTCGACCAAGAACCTTCACATTACTATTGTTACTAAATTCCTCCTTCAATAAGTCCATTCGGTTACCAACCAATGTAACTTCATAATTAATTTTAATAAGAGGCGTCACATTTTTAATAAACCATCTGAACCCGTTTACATTTGGATAATAGTATCCTCCCACAAACAAAATATTACATTTATCTGAATCAATTCTGCTGCTCAGTTTTGGTGTTGGCAAAATAATGGGCAACAACATTTCTGGAGATTTATGATAATATTTTTGAAAGAGCTTTTCTTCCCGTTTGTTTAATACAATATTGACATCTGCATATCGGGCAGTTTTTCTTTCATTACTAACTAACGATATCTGAACCGGTATGGACTTAGGATTCTTTTTCGCCCACTCAACTGCAAGATATCTTTTTATATCATGATAGAATGATGCAACTTTGACTTTAGGACAGTATTTCTTTATGATCCTAATTGCATTTCCATAAATCGAGTCATCTAAGAAGAACAACTCTACATTTTCTCTATTAATCGTTTCTATAATTTCAGAAATAATTTCCGAATTAATTTTTCCCGTATTACCTCTTAATAAATTTATAAGTCTTACAGATAGTTTATTTGCGACTTTTTTTACCTGAATATCTTTTTGATCTGCAACATCTTCTGTTCCGACCAGTGCAAAAACTATCACATTTTCTTTGCCGAACGCTTGATACAAGGCCTTAACATGCGTTCTGGCCAAGCTTTGTGCTCCACTTGCACTTCCAAACAAAAAATTTGCCACACACAGTACCTTTTTCATTTGAATCTCCACTACTATCTTTCCTTTAACACCGCTGGATTTCCATAAGCGACACAATCATCTGGAATATCCTTAGTAACAACACTTCCAGCACCAATCACTACATTGTTTCCTATTTTAATTCCACCAATAACGGTGGCATTTGCGCAAATTGAAACATTATCTCCAATTGTAGGCGTAATCTCACTTCTTGAACCATTGCCTTTATTTCCAATAGTAACGCCTTGATAAACCGACAAATTTTTTCCAGCCCTATATAAATTTATAACTGTTCCATGTCCATGATAAATCGTGAGCCCCCCCCCCGATTTGTCCGTATATTTCCAAGTCTTGCTTGATTGGATATAAAATCCGGAACATCAAAGACAGCCCTTTATTTTTTTCGTGAATCCTATAATAGACAATGTTTCTAAAGCACTTATTTTTCAATAAGTTCTTATTTAAGCTACTCAAATTTATATCCTTAGAACCTATGTACCAAAGATTTCTTTTCAAGTCTTCTTCAATTATTTCATTTATTTTCAAAGCCAAACAAATCAACAATACTGGAATGGTTCTAATATAATTTATAAGATAAAATCCACTCACCATGTTCCTCGCTCATTTCTATTAATTATATTCTCTGCTTATAAAAATTTAAAACATTAGCTTGAAATACACTAAAATCAAATTTCTCCTTATAGGTTGTGTAAGCATGTTCTCCCATTTCTAATCGCTCTTTTTCATTTTTCGCCAATTCTATTACCTTTTCCGCAATTTCGTGTGCGCTACGTGGAGCAATCAAAAAACCATTATTTCCATTTTCAATTATTTCTTTTGTTCCGTCTACTGCCGTTCCAATTACAGGCCTATGAACTGAGAAGGCTTCAATCGGTGTTAACGGAAGACCTTCCCATAGTGAACTTAGTACAATATAATCCATTTGGGCAATGATGTTTTGAATATCAGAGCGATATCCCAAAAAAATAATATTGTCTTGATTATTTTCTTCTTTAACTTTTCGCTTCAAAGTCTGCTCATCCTCGCCCTGTCCAACAACAACATACTTCAATTTATCTATTGATTCGTGCACCTTTTTATATGAATCAATAAAATATTCCATACCTTTTTGTTCGGAAAGTCGCCCTATATTTCCAACTATAATATATCCATCTTCTTTCAACTTTTTCAAATAGGCATCCGGTTTAATAGATTCCATATAAGGCTTGACAGCATTATGTATTACTGCCACTTTATTTTTTGACAGATGGTAGTACTCAACCAAATTAGTCTTTACTTCTTCACCACATGCTATAACACTTGCATTTTTGTATGCAAATCTTGTAAGTCCATTCTTATCAGTAAATGTATTATGAGCAGTGGCAAAAAATTTCAAGCGGTTATTCTGCATTTTTAACAATGCAATGTAGAATGCCGCCATTCTATGATGTACATGAACGATTGTAATTTTTTCTTTTTTTACAATTTTTTTCACTTGGCTCAGTGTTGAAAAAACTGTTTTTACATCTTTTTTTTCTATGTCTGGTATCGTGTAATGTTTAATTCCCATAGCTAGTAAGCGTTTTTCATTTACTCCACCACACGAGCAAACCACAACTTTATTCACAACTGGATTTAATATTTCACAAAGCTGTAATACTACATTTTCAGTCCCGCCAAGTCCCATCGTTCTTGTAAATAATAAAACATTTTGATTTTGTAGTGTTTCCATGACTCGCTCCAATCTAATACACTATTTTCTATACTTAACCGCTAAACCAAGAATTTTTCTATCATCCACTAAGTAACGCTTCGCCATGCGCTTTGGATCTTGCGTAATCCTAAATAGCCACTCCAATCCATGATTTGCCATCCAGCGTGGAGCCCTCTTAATATTTCCGGCTTCAAAATCGAAACTAGCCCCCAGCCCAAAGGAAATTGGAACTCCAAGCTCTGCACAATGGTAGTACATAAACTTTTCTTGTCTGGGGCATCCCAAGCCAACAATCAAAATGTGCGGAGCTGCCTCTTTTATCATAGATTTAATCTTATCCATTTCCACAGGGTCTTTTTCAAAACCGAACGGTGGAGAGTATGTATCCACGACCTGTAATCCCTTAAATCTATTCATAAGATTTTCAGCAGCTTTTGCTGCCACGCCTTCTGCTGCGCCCAGAAAGAACATCTTATATCCTTTTTCAGCGGCCATCTTGCACAGAAGCGGGAATAAATCAGATCCAGATATTTTCTCCTTAATCGGTGTGCCATACCAGCTAGCTATCCACAGCAGGGGTTTGCCATCTGTCAAAATTAAAGATGCATTCTTGTATACAGCCTGCAGTTCTTTATTTGTTTCAAGCTGCACAATATGATCCACATTAGGTGTCACCACATATGCACTTTTATTTTCCTGAATCAACTGATCAATGGCCTGCAATGTTTCCTGCATTGTCAGGTTATCAATCTCCGTATTCATAAATTTCATTCTTGCCATTTATTCATCCTCACCACCAACTGATTTAACACCGAACCTTAATCAACTCTGCATCACCAACAACCAAGCATCTGCCCAGTCCTGCCGGCAAAAACAGTGTTTCACCTTTGCTGAACCGCATCGGCTTCTGCTCTGCATCCATCGTCTGCACTTCACCATATCCGTTCAGGCACATCAGCACCTGAAAAGAGGCATCCATGACAGAAAATGCAAAGCCCTTTGTGACCTGAATTCGCTCTGTTTCAAAGTATTTGCAGCGGCAAAGTAGTTCACGAGAGCAGCCAGAATAGTATTTCACCATTCTCGGTTTCTGACTCACATCCGGTGCAACCTTCATGTTCATAACCTGCACAGCTTTATCAAAATGCAGTTCCCGTTTTTTACCGTTCTTGTCCACGCGATTATAGTCGTAGACACGGTAGGTTACATTGGAGCTTTCCTGAATTTCTGCTACCAAAATACCCTTGCCAATACCGTGCACAGTCCCCGCCGGAACAAAGTAGGTATCGCCCTTGTAAACTGGAACTTTTTGCAAGTGCTTATCCAGTGTTCCTGTTTCAACTGCCTTTCGGAGAATTTTCTCCGTCACCTCATGCCGGAAACCATAAATAAGATTGGCTCCTTCGTCAGCATCAATGACATACCACATCTCGGTCTTGCCATTGTCCCCTTCGTGCTCTCTCGCATATTCATCGCTAGGATGAACTTGTACGGAGAGATCTTTCTTGGCGTCGATAAACTTGACTAAAACCGGAAGTTCACCGTTTTCTACTTTTGTACCGAGGTATTCCGGATGACCTTTCAGCACTTCAGCCAGTGTTTTCCCTTTATATGTACCATTCATCACATAACTTGGGCCGTCCGGATGAACCGAACATTCCCAAGTTTCTGCTAATGGTGTTAAATCTATTTTCTTTCCGTATTCTTCCCGAAGTCGAGTACCACCCCACAAATAATCCTTACCCGTCGGAATCAATTTCACGATTTCCATTACTCTGTCTCCCACTGTTTTTTATTCCATCGGAAATTTAATCTTATCTGTGACGCTAATTTCTTCTCCAAGCTGAACTTCAATCATATCAAGTGCAGTAATAGCCTTCACTGTATGCTTGCAACCTGCCGCAATAGTAATTACATCGCCAGTGCGCAATACCTGTTCCATGCCATCAACGATTGCCTTGCCTTTACCAGAAACAACCGTCCAGACTTCCTCGCGGTAATTATGCATATGATAGGTCATATGCTCGCCAGCTCTCATGGAAACCTTAACAGTCATAGAACCCGGCTGCACATCGATAACTGTATAAGTACCCCAAGACTTTTCAGCATACATTGCCTCCGTCTCGATTTTTTCCACATAAGGCTTCATGTAACCGCTGCGTTCTTTATCAGCGATCAGAATGCCGTCACCACTGGCTGCAACAATCATGTCCTTACAACCCATACAAAGAATCGGAATGTTCAGTTCATTTACCACATTGGTATTCTCACAGGTTTCATCCAGAATGGCCTTGCCTTTGGTCTTATCCGCCATAACCTCTGCCATCATATTCCAAGTGCCGACATCCTTCCAGTCACCACTGTAACGCAGAACCTGGATACTGGACTCTTTCTCGACCACAGCATAGTCAAAGCTGATCTTGGTCAGGGTATCGTACTTATTAAACAGATCGCGATAATCCTCAAAGTCGATCATGCTATGTGCTTTGTCCAGTAGATACCCCAGCTTAAATGCAAAGATACCTGCATTCCACAGTGCACTCTGAGCCAGATACTTCTTAGCGGTTTCCACATCTGGCTTTTCCTTGAATTCCTTTACCTTGCTGACATTCTCGCCGTTTTTCGGGATGATATAGCCATACTTCTCGCTGGGATAAGTCGGTTCAATACCCATCAAAGTCAGGTTTGCTCCACCCTGCTCTGCCAACTCCTGCAGGGTCTTTACAGCTTCGTAATAGGTACTATCCACATACGGGTCAACCGGGCAAACAACAACTGCTTCATTCTCATCAACACCCAGTTCATCATGGAGATAAGCCGCGGCAAGTGCGATGGCCGGGAATGTATCGCGGCGACAAGGCTCTACACAAATAGAAGCCTTCTCACCCAGCTGGTTCTTGATGGCACTTGCTTGTGATTTACTCGTTGCAATGGTGATCTTTGCGTCAGCATCTACCGTAGTGATCTGACGGTAAACACGCTGAACCATAGATTCATACTCATCATTATTCTTGAACAGTTTGATAAACTGCTTGCTACGTACATCGTTGGAAAGAGGCCAAAGACGCTTACCAGAACCACCAGAAAGTAAAATAATATTCATTATGTTTTTCTCCTCGTATAATCTTCTATATTTTCTTTACTTCAAGTACTCTTCAGCACTCTTACGTATCTCAGCTTCCACAATCTCGGCAGCTTCCTTATTTTCTGCACTGACAGAGATATAGGTCTTGAGCTTTGGCTCAGTGCCGGAGGGGCGCACCACAATGGAGCAATTATCTTCCAACAAGAACTTGAGCACATCGGACTTAGGCAGACCGTCCAGACCCGGCGCGTAATCCAGCAACTTGACGACCTTCTTGCCGCCGAATTCCTTGATGCCGCCCCGGAATGCCTGCATGATACTCTGCATCTTGGCAAACCCGGCGCTGCCATCGAACTCATAGCTATGCAGCGTGTTCAGGCAGTAGCCGTAGGTCTTGTACAGCTCATCCAGTTTGTCCAGCAGGCTGATGCCCTTGGTGGCATAGTAGCTGAACATTTCACAGATCATGTAAGCACCGTCCACGCCGTCCTTGTCGCGGACATAGGAGCCAGTCAGGTAGCCGTAACTTTCCTCAAAACCAAACACATAGCTGTCTGCCTTGCCCTGCTGTTCCAGCTTTCCAATCTGCTCGCCGATGAACTTGAAGCCGGTCAGCACATTGATGGTGCGCAGGCCGTAATGGGTGGCGATCTGTTCTCCCATATCCATTGTGACAATGGTCTTAACCATAACGGGGTCAGCAGGCATCTTGCCATGCTTCATACGCTGATTGCAAATGTAGTCCAACAGCAACATTCCGGTCTGGTTACCGGTCAGCAGCTCGTACTCCCCTGCCTTGTTCTTGACAGCGATACCCACACGGTCGCAGTCAGGGTCGGTTGCCAGCAGCAGGTCGGCGTTGCACTTCTTGGCATATTCCATACCCAGTGCCATGGCCTCCTTGATTTCCGGGTTAGGATACGGGCAGGTCGGGAAGTTTCCATCCGGCTGCTCCTGCTCCTTGACCACCGTGATATTAGTGTATCCCATCTCTTTTAAGGTACGGGTGACCGGTTTCAGACCGGTACCGTTCAGCGGACTGTAGACGATGGCAACATCCTTATTAACTTCTTCTCCAAACAGGACAGACTGGCTCTTAACCTGCTCGACAAAAGCGACGTAGACCTCATCCGGGATATACTGGATGCTGCCGTTTTCCACACCTGTTTCAAAATCACCAGTCTTGACATCTGCAAAGATGTCAATCTTTTCGATCTCAGCCAAAATCTCAGCAGCAGCTTCGGTAGTAATCTGGCAACCGTCTGCGCCATAGACCTTGTAGCCGTTATACTTGCTGGGGTTGTGAGAAGCCGTCACCATGACACCGGCAGAGGTGTGCAGATAACGGGTCGCAAAAGACACGGTCGGCACTGGCATCAGGACAGGCCAGATATTGACCTTAACGCCATTCGCTGCAAACACGCCTGCGGCGACTTTTGCAAACACATCGCTCTTGATGCGGCTGTCATAACCGATGGCCACAGACGGCTCTGCAAAGTTCTTTTTCAGATAATCGGCCAGACCCTGAGAAGCCTTTGCCACGGTGTAGACATTCATTCGGTTCGTACCTGCGCCAATCACACCACGCAGCCCTCCCGTACCAAATGCAAGGTCACGATAGAATGCGTCCTCAATTTTTATATCATCCAGCGTTTTCAGTTCAGCGGCAACGTCTGCATCTGCAGTTGCGTTCACCAGCCAGCGCTCGTATTCCTTTTTAATATCCATAATTCATTTACTCCTCCGGTCCTTCTCGAACCAATCCCTTAAAAGTATCTTTATATCTATGTACACATCCGTATGGATGGTCTTTCTCTCTAATTCCTCATGTGTGATGACCACATGCGGCTAAGTGTTTTCTTATGCTGTCGTATCCAATTACCCCAGCAATCGTGTTTTCTACTCCATAAAACATCCGTTGAGTACACTCGTCTCTATTTCTCTATAGTCGAAGTGTTGATTTATACAGTCGAACCCCGTATACCCTGCAATGACGTTTTTTCTAAGTGTTGGATTTTTGAATCGAACCCTGTCGGTGCATGAATTTTGTTAAAACTGTATATATCACCCAGTCCATTTTCGTCATTCATTGTTTGTTATAAACAAATCATTCACTCCAACCACTCACCCGAATCTCCCCATCCTCTTTCTTCACATCAAACACAAGCGGATGCTCTTCCCCCCACTTCGGATCTTCCTTCTCCTTCTCATTCCATTCCTTCCATTTCTGAATGAAACCATTGTGGATCAGGTTCTCCGCCGCAAGTCTTGCCTGCACCGCTTCGTCATAATTGTCAAAAAGGCCAACATAATAGCGCTTTCCCTTGAACCCGATATCTACACGATACCGATTACAATTCTTCAACTGGAAAACGCCCCGGAAACCACTCATGTTGTCTTTTCTGCTTTTTCTCTTTTCTAGTACTTCAACACAGGTTCCGTCTACGAGATGTCTTCTCTGTGCAATTTCATGACGATTTTTCTTCTGTAAACAACCGCAGCTCTGATAATTCCCATGCACAAGACCTGCTGCCGTCACGTCAACTTCATTTCCGCAATCGCAGACACAATGCCAATAAACGGAGCCCCGTTTATCCCTTTTCTCTGTCGCATACTTGGCTGTCAACATGCCAAATTTTCTTCCTGACAGATCTGTTGGTCTTCTTCCCATAAGTCCTCATCCTTTTCGAAAAATTTCGTAGAGTACATTACTCTACGAAATTTTTGAAAAAGTCTTATAAATCAAGGGGTGTCAGAACGTTGACCATCATTTTGACGGTAAATAAATGCTGTAAAATTTATAATTATGATTGATTTTTAAAACACATGTGTTTATAAAGATGCGAAATGGGTTAGATAAAATGAAATAAATATTTTTGATTTTCAGATCTGATAGCTTATAAATTGACTGACAATTGACCACAAATTTGACGGCAAATAGATAAAAATCATTCAAAAAAGGAGATTAAAATGACGAAAGTATCTATTTTTCGACTTTTTTGCTAAGAGATTGTATAAATATATAAAATGAACGTATATACATTGACAGAAATATTTGAAAAGAGTAAACTATATACGATAATTATACTAAGATTTGAAACAATTTAAAGAAAAAGCGTATTTCGTAGAGTAATGTACTCTACGAACTTTGTTCTGAAAGGAAAATATATCTGAAAAGAACATTTCCTGTTCAGCAAGTAGAATACAAAAAAAGGACGGCCCACCTTCCGGTGGAACCGTCCCTTCGTTACTTTTTTCAGCTATATTTTCACTTTTAATCTTTCTCAAAAAGCGCTTCTTTCCGCTCTATCATCTCATCAATACGGTCAATATACTCTGTAATATTCTTCACATTTTCTACACGGATCAGATTTGTTTCTTTGCCACTGCTTGTCTTGATCTTCTCCGGCAAAACAAGCTTTGTCGTAGAGCCAGCACCGCAGGCAATAATTGTCTGGCGTTCTTCCATGATCAAAATGTTATACACCCCAGCCTTGTCCTGCTCTGCATATCCAACATTCTCGAAGTTTCCGGCAATGTTCTTCTGGCGATACAGGTAATATGGCACAAGCCCCATGCGTTCTGCTGTCGCTGCTGCCGCCTCGACCATCTGTGTGATCTCAGTCCCCGGATCCATCGTTCTTCCTTCCTGACCGAACTTCGCCGCACGTTTGATCGCGAGTGCGTGTACTGTCAGGCTATTCGGATGAAGCTTCTCGATCTTCTCAAGTGTATCCTGCATATCTGCCGCATCTTCTCCCGGAAGTCCGGCGATCAGATCCATATTAATATTATCGAATCCAAGCTCACGTGCGAGGTGGAAGATTTGTTCTACATCTTCTACCGTATGTTTTCTTCCGACAAGATCAAGCGTCTTCTGCTGCATTGTCTGTGGGTTGACGGAAATGCGGGTTACAGGATATTTGCGGATCACTTCGAGCTTTTCTCGTGTGATGCTGTCCGGTCTTCCGGCTTCAACTGTAAACTCAAGCACATGCTCCAGGTCAAAATTCTCCCGGATCGTTCCAAGCAAACGGTCAAGCTGGTCTGCCTCGAGTGTTGTCGGTGTTCCGCCGCCGATATATACGGTATCCAGCGTCTTTCCCTGCATCAGCTTTGCTGTAGCTTTCAATTCTTTGATCATCGCATCAAGGTAACGATCGACCTGATCTTTCCACTCAGCGATTGGTGAAGAGCTGAATGAGCAGTAGGAGCAGATGCTTGGACAGAATGGAATTCCTGCATACAGGCTATAGCCATTTTTACAGTCCAACTGATCAAGAAGTGCCTTTTCACGGCATGCAATCTCATAGGCAATCTGTGCTTTTTCATCACCAACACAATATTGTTCTTTTAGAAATCTAAAGATTTCTTCTTTTGTCATTCCCTGCTCGATTTTCTGCATTACAAGCTTTGTCGGACGGACTCCTGTCAGCATTCCCCAGGCAAGTTCCTGTCCTGTCTGCTTTGAGAGAAACTGATAGACTTTCTTCGTTACATCGCGTTTCTCTTCCTGCACATCTTCTGTCTGCACGCATTCTTCCGGTGCAAGGGAAAAGCAAGTCCCTTCCGGCAAATGTATCTTCACCAGTGGTTCTTGCTTCTCATCTACTGTCTGCACGATATCCTCTTTTGGATAAAATGCTTTCGTGACATGGTATACGTTATAAGTAAATTTGTTCTTCTTACTTTCTATCTTTATCATATGAATGGATTATGCTCCTTCTCAAACTGAACTGATGTCTCTTCCATATGTCCCGGATAGATCTTTGTATCATCCGGAAGTGTCATGATCTTCTCCTGTACAGAGCGGACCAGCTGACTGCTGCTTCCTGTCGGTAGGTCTGTTCTTCCGATGGAAGCACAGAACAGCGTATCTCCACTGAACAATCTATGTTCTTTTGGAAGGTAATAGCAGCATCCTCCTACGGTATGTCCCGGTGTATGAAGTACATCAACTTCAATTCCTGCGCATTCGATCACCTGACCGTCTCTTACAGGCTGTGCTCCGTGGAATGCGTACTTCGGTCCGTACATACAAGAAACATTCAGTCGGTCATCCTCGATCACCGGAAGTTCGTCTTCGCCTGCGTAAACCGGCACAGGAAAGGCTTTGAGGAAATCATCGATTCCCATGATGTGGTCAAAATGTCCATGTGTCAGAAACAATGCTTTCATTTCTAGTCCATTGTTCTTGATATAATTGACATATTCCTGCGGACATTCTGCCATATCCACTGCAAAACATTCCTTCGTCTCTTCATTGGTTACAATATAGCAATTCGTTCCAATTGACCCCAGTACAATACTTTCAACCTTCATTCGTTTTCCTCCATCAGCCTGTTGTTCTCTCAATATCAATTACATTTTCAATCTGTCTGAGCTTTCCAATCACACGGTTCAATTCTTCTCTTCCGTGTACAACAAATCCCATCTCCATTGTCGCCGTACCCTTCTTGCTCGTCCGGGTATTCATGGACTTCACGTCAATCTTCTCTTCGGTAAATACCTTTGATACATCCAGCAGAAGTCCTCTTCTGTCGTCTGCAAATATCTTCAGTTCTGCAAGATACTGACCGCCTTCTTCGAGATCATTATCCTCCCATTCTGCTGTGATCAGACGAGATCTCTCCACATCAGAAAGATTGATGATATTGATACAATCTGTTCTGTGGATCGACATTCCGCGCCCTCTTGTTACAAAACCGACAATCTCATCTCCCGGCACCGGATTACAGCACTTTGAGAAGCGTACTGCCATATCATTGATTCCCTTAACTACGATTCCGCTCTTTGATTTGGCAATGTGTACTCTCTGTTTATTCGCTTCTGAGATCTTCTCCAAAATATTCTCATCCGTGATCTCTTTCTTATGCTCTTTCTCGTACTCTTCCAGCAGGCGGTTCACAACCTGACCTTCTTTGAGTCCGCCGTGTCCGATTGCTGCAAGTACTGCATCCCAGTCACGGAATCCGTACTTTTTCTGAACGATCTGCTGATATTTCGGCTTGATGATATCCGGCAGATTGATGCCCTTGCTCTTACAGTAGGCACTGATCAGATCTTTTCCGCGGATAATATTATCTTCTTTGTATTCCTTCTTAAACCATGAATTAATCTTGCTCTTTGCCTGTGTGCTCTTGACGATATTCAGCCAGTCACGGCTCGGTCCCTTGGAATTCTGAGATGTAAGGATCTCGATTCGGTCTCCGTTCTGAATCTTATAATCAATATTCACAAGCTTGCCATTCACTCTGGCACCAACCATCTTATTGCCGACTGCACTGTGGATCGCATAGGCGAAGTCAACCGGTGTGGAGCCATTCGGAAGGTTCTTCACATCCCCGTTCGGTGTGAAGCAGTATACATCTTCCTGGAACAGATCCAGGTCACCTTTCAGCAGGCTTAAGAACTCACGGTTATCAGACATGTCTCTCTGCCATTCCAGGATCTGACGCAGCCAGTTCAGCTTCTCTTCTTGTGTGTTCAGTCCTTTCGTGTTGCTTCCGCCTGTCTCTTTATATTTCCAGTGTGCTGCGATACCATATTCCGCTGTCTTATGCATCTCTTCTGTACGGATCTGGATCTCGAACGGCTGTCCGGAAGGTCCGATCAGCGTTGTATGCAGAGACTGGTACATATTCGCCTTCGGCATAGCAATATAATCCTTGAAACGTCCCGGAATCGGCGTATACATCTCATGGATCACACCAAGTGCTGCGTAACAGTCTTTCACTGAATCTACGATAATGCGGACAGCGAACAGGTCATACACCTGGTCAAGTGTCTTGTTCTGATTCACCATCTTCTTATAAATACTGAAGAAATGTTTTACACGTCCGTATACTTTCGCTTCAATATCAGCATTCTTCATATGCTTTGATACTTCAGCAACGATCTGTTGCACAAATTCTTCACGTTCCGTCTTACGTGCATTCAGATCATGAACCAGCTGATTATAAACTTCCGGCTGATAATATTTCAGAGAAAGATCATCGAGTTCTGTCTTGATCTTTGAAATACCGAGACGCTGGGCGATCGGAGCGTAGATATCCATCGTCTCTCTTGATTTCTCTTTCTGCTTCGCCGGTGTCATAAACTCCATTGTACGCATATTATGCAGACGGTCTGCGAGTTTTACAATGATGACACGGATATCTTTCGCCATCGCAAGGAACATCTTTCTTAAGTTCTCTGCCTGGGCCTCCAGCTTGTCCTTGGAATAGTTCAACTGTCCCAGCTTGGTAACGCCGTCTACAAGAAGTGCCACCTCTTCACCAAACTCTGCTGAGATCTCATCGAGTGTCATTGTCGTATCTTCTACCACGTCATGAAGCATTCCAGCCACGATCGTTTCTTTGTCCATCTCGAGATCTGCAAGTATGATTGCCACCCAGAGTGGATGGATGATATAAGGTTCTCCGGATTTACGGAACTGATTCTTATGCGCTTCTTTGCCTATCTGATAGGCCTTCTCGATCATCGTAATATCCGCAGAAGGGTGATACTTACGCACACGAGCTATTAAGGCCTGATATAACTCCTCCGGATCCTGATAATCCTCTGGTGCTTTTACTGCATGCCCGTCCACTATCTCCAGATTTTTATTCAGATCTTCATATTCCCGAGTGCCTGCCATATCATCTTCCCCCTTTGTTCATCCTGTGTTCTGTTCAGATCCAACTTCCAAAATGCTTCGTATTTCGTCAGTATGGCATATCCGACAATTTTAAACACAAAACGCCTTAGTTCTGAACAATTAATATGATTTAGTATATCACTATTTTTCCCTTTTTCAAATAAGAACTTCCCATTCTTCTTCATTTTAAGCAATTTGTACGGTTTTTTCGATATTATCTACTGATAATTGACAATTGTAAGCTGAATTGTTCTTCGTCCCATGTACTCATTGATGGATGGATAGTATGTAAAAGACATGATCTGCTTCTTTTCCATCTGCCGCAGACAGTCTTCCACTTCTCCGAAATAAACCGCTTCCATCTGATTTCCCTGCTGGTCCTCCAGTCTGCATTTCAGCACATTCCGGTTCTTTCCGAAGATTCTTGGCTGGATCACACGCAGTTTACTTTCTGCAAATAACGGTTTCCCATTGCCTTTTCCAAAAGGCTCCAATATCTTAAGCTCATGGATCAGCTCTTCATTAATATATGGAAATGGAAGCCGCATATCGATCGACACCTTCATCTGCAGATCCTCTTCTGTCAGATCCGCCAGTTCATTGATCCGTTTCCGGAAAACTTCAACCTTTTCCTCTTCCAGAGAAAGTCCTGCTGCCAGCTTATGCCCTCCGAACTTCGTAAATAATTCCCTGCAGCGGCTCATTTCCGCAAACATATCATAGGCTTCAATCGACCGTCCGGAACCTTTCACCCCTGTCTCTCCCTTTGTCAGTACAAAGGTCGGACGATAATAACGTTCCTTGATCCTCCCCGCAATAATTCCGGCGATACTTTCGTGACACTCTGGAAGATACACGACCAGCACCTGGTCGTCCTTCCAGGAACTTGATTCAATCTGCCGGACAGCTTCTTCGGTCATTTCTTTCCGGCTGTCATTTAATTCTTTCAGATCTGCTGCCAGTGTCACTGCCTCTCTCCGGTTCGATGCATTAAGGAGTTCCAGTGCACGCTTGGCTGTATCCAGTCTTCCGCCGGCATTGATGCACGGTCCGATCACAAATCCGATATGATAAGTATTCAGGTTCGCTGTATCTACCCCTGTACATTGCATCAATGCGTGAAGCCCTTCATTCTTCGTTGTCTTCAGAAGCTCAAGTCCCTTTTTCACAAAGACACGATTCTCTCCAACCAGATCCATCACATCACCGATCGTGGCAATCGCAACATTTTCCATCAGGCTTTCCTGCAGATGCCCTACCTCCTGCTCTGACTTTCCAGACACTCTGTACAAAACCTCAACCAGCTTATACGCTACAGCTGCGCCGCACAGCCCTTTAAATGGATACTCACAGTCTGCTCTGTGCGGATCGACCACTGCATCCGCCGGTGGCAGGAGATATTTTTTCTCCCCATTTTCTTCCAGATACGGAACTTCATGGTGATCTGTCACAACGATCGTCATCCCATTTTCTTTTCCGTAAGCGATCTCGTTCATTGCCGCAATTCCATTATCGCAGGTGATGATCGTGTCTACATCATCCTCCAGTGCACGGTCGATCAGCATCTGATTCAATCCATATCCGTCTTTGATCCTGTCTGGAATATCCGTATCAACATCTGCTCCAAGTCCTGCAAGCCCCTGTTGCAATATATACGTTGCATTGACTCCATCAATATCATAATCACCGATCACACGGATTTTCTTTCCCTCTTCTATTTTCTCCTTAAGAATATCTACCGCACGATCCATATCTTTCATCAGTAAGCCGTCATACAGATCCTCCACCGTTCCGTTCAGATAAAAATCAATTGCTTCATCTCCGATCACATCACGGTTCCTCATCAGTCGTGCAATGATCGGGGAGATCTGATATTTCTCTGCTATTCCATTAAAATCCGCCTTTTTCATTGCGACGAACCATTTCTCCATCCAAATACCCTCCCAGTCTGTCAGTATCATATTTTTCTTATTATAACAAAAATCTGCCGTATCGAAAATCATTTTTCATTTCCGATACGGCAGATTCTATTTCGTTACTGTTTCCAGGCTGCTATTTATTTCTTAGCGTTTTTTGCTCTTTTTGTTCTTGAAAGAAGTCTTCTTTCCTTTTTTCTTCTTGGAGCTGTCGTCTGCAGATGTATCTGCTGCGTTACTCTCTGTGGAAGTAGTTCCTTCTTTCTTGTCTGCTGCTTTTACAGAAACTGTCTTTGTGCCGGAAGCTGCTCTCGCAGCCTTCGCTTCCTCACCAAGTCTTGTCTTCATCACATACCACAGTGCACCTGTGATACATACGGATGTATATCCACCGCAGATGATACCTACCATCAGAGGTGCAGCGAATTCCTTAATGGAGCTTACACCAAGGATATACAGAGCAACGACCATGACAAATGTTGTAAAGTTTGTATAGATCGTTCTTGTCAGTGTCTGAGTAATACAGCGGTTTACAAGATCCTTCAGATCTTCTGTACGGCTCTTTGTTGCCAGCGCCTCACGGATACGGTCAAAGATAACGATCGTACCGTTGATGGAATATCCAACAATTGTCAGCATACATGCGATAAATGTATTTCCGACAGATACTCTTGCGATTACATAGAATCCAAGAACTACAAGTACGTCATGCATCAGTGCGATAACAGCACTTGTTGCGAAACGGATATCTTTGAAACGGAACCAGATGTAAAGCAGCATACAGATTGTAGCAATGATCACAGCTATAACAGCATCTCTTCTCATCTCGTAACTTACTGTTGAGCTGATATTCTCTGTAGCGATATCAGATGCCTCTACCCCGTAGTTCTCATTCAGATAAGAAGCAAGTGCTTCACGTTTCTCAAGATCAAGTGTCTGTGTCTTGAAGACCACCTGATTGCTGTCTTTTACTGTCTGAACCTGAATATTCTTATCTCCTGTGATCTCTTCCAGGCTTGGGATCATCTGGCTGTCGATCTCTTCCAGTGTATATTCTTTATCAAATGTTACATTTGTTGAAGTACCGCCTACGAAATCAAGGCTGTAGTTCATCGCACCGATTCCTCTTGCATGGTTCACACCCATCATGACCGGTCCGGCCAGGCAAAGGATGATGGAAACAATGAAGAAGATTTTTTTCTTTCCAAGGAAATCAACAGGTTTACGTTCTTTCAGATGTCTTCCGTATACTTTCTCATTGCGGATGCCTGCTCCATAGAAGGAAAAGATGATCAATCTTGTGATCACGAGTGCTGTAAACATGGATACGACGATACCCAGTGCAAGTGTCTGGGCGAATCCCTTTACAGTACCACTTCCGCGAAGCCACAGCACACCTGCTGCGATCAGTGTTGTGATATTGCCGTCAACGATTGCGGACATTGCTTTCTGGAATCCTGATTTCAGAGAAGCGTGTACGCTCTTTCCTGCTGTCAGCTCTTCTTTCACACGGGCGAAGATGATAACGTTCGCATCTACCGCCATACCGATACCAAGGATGATACCTGCGATACCTGGAAGTGTCAGTGTGATATCAAATGCATTTAAAAGGATTAAGATCAGTTCTGTGTAAAGGATCAGTGCAAGGCTGGATGCAAGTCCCGGAAGGAGGTATACCCAGCACATGAATACACATACGATTGCCAGACCGATGATACCTGCGATCAGACTTCCTTTCAGAGCGTCCTGTCCAAGCTGTGCTCCTACAACTTCTGAGCTAAGCTCTTCAAGTTCCAGATTCAGTCCACCGATACGGATTGTAGAAGCGATGTTATCAGCCTCTTCATAATCCATGTTTCCTGAAATCTGAGCTTTTCCATTCTCAATCACTGCATTTACGCTTGGCACGCTGATCAGAGAACCATCATAGTAAATAGCGATTGTGTCATGGTTATTGTTATAAGCTTCTTCTGTTGCTGTCTTGAACTTCTCTGCACCCTCATCTGTCAACTCAAGATCAACACCATACTTTTTATTTCCTGTTGTTGAGTCGTTGAGTACTCCGGCTGAAGCTGTCTTTACTTCTGTACCTGTCAGTACGATGGAGTCTGTATCTTTCAGTTCGTCGATTGACTTATTCAGTGTATATCCGGAAGCTGTCAGGGAATAGTTTTCATTTCCCTCACTGTCTTTATGCTTGATAAAGTACAGTGAACCCGGCTGTCCAAGTTCTTCCAGGATCTTGTTTGCGTCGCTCACACCCGGAATCTCGATACTGATACGGTTGTCTCCAACCTGATAAGCCTGTGCCTCTGTGCTGTACTGCTCCACACGTTTCTGAAGCTTGTACACGGTGTCATCCATGTCTGCCTGAGATGGCTTGTCACCTTTTACCTGATATGTAATGCTGACTCCGCCTTCCAGGTCAAGACCGAGATTGATGTTCTTCGCAGCTCCCATTCCCTTTAAATCAAGTCCAAGCACACAGGTCATACCGAAGAGTGCTGTAACTGCGATTACGAGAATGAGGCTGAGAATACTCTTACCTTTCTTCATCTCTTTCTTTCCTTTCTTGACTGCTGCTCTCTAACTTTATTGTTCTTCATCTGCCAGGGCAGCCTTTATCATGATCGCACATTCCACACGTTTTCTCTCCATCTCACAGCTCACTTCGTAAGTATCATGGATCGTATTGTGGAACTTGTAAGAATTCGCCATACAGCCACCACTGCAGTAAAATCTGGCAAAGCAGGTTCTGCAGCTTTCCTTGGAGTATACGCTGCATCCACGGAATTCTTCCGCAATCTCCGGTTTTGTAATTCCCTCATCGACATTTCCCATGAGGAATTCTTCCTGTCCTACAAACTGATGACATGGGTAGAAATCTCCCCAAGGTGTCACTGCCAGATACTCTGTACCTGAACCACAGCCGGACAGACGCTTGGACACGCACGGTCCTCCTTCAAGATCGATCATGAAGTGGAAGAAATTGAATCCTCTTCCGCTCTTCTCACGCTCGATCAGGAATTTTGCGAGTTTATCATATTCTTCAAAGATCTGTGGAAGATCTTCTTTCTGGATCGCATATGGTTCTGTGTCATCACCTACTACAGGCTCGATTGACATCTGCTTGAATCCAAGATCTGCGAAATGTTCTACATCCTTGGAAAAATCC
>OHJP01000577.1_pt1 | contig 18974 bp, 29 predicted proteins | sample 1568591 | NCBI WGS metagenome assembly OHJP01 (sample SAMEA3879567, study PRJEB24766) | human gut metagenome | biome: human-associated habitat; feature: feces | place: USA | collected 1985/1987
GTTGGTCTTTACCCATCTTAATGCTTCTGTTAGGTTGGATAAATCTTGATAATCTAATCTCTGGAACAACAATTCCAACTTCATGGTTGCTGATATTCTTAATAGCTAAAGTTTTCTTTTCCATAGTAATTACTCCTTATACTCAAAATGGGCGGGCTATTGCTAACCCGCCCTATCTCATTCATTTCTCTTAATTAGGTAAGAGATGTATTCTCATAAATTGCCCAGTTGTTGTAGTGCATAATAGCAACGCCAACTTTCTGGTAAACGGAAAGTTCGATTGAACGGTCTTTATTCTTAAACTCGTCAACCTGTGTACCGCCCTCAAGAACGATAGTCGCAATCTTGCTGCTCATACCAGGGATAATATAGCAGAAGCGAGGGTCAAGAACTTTTTCGGTATTGGTTTCGTCTGTAAAGCTCTGAGGAAGAGTTACAATCGGACAACCTTTATACATCTGAAGCACGCCATAAGTTCTCATATCCTCTACATCAGTATCGCTAATCTTAGTTGTGCTTCCAACAGTCACAGAGTTAGCAGGGATTGTATCCGCGAATTCTGGAGTACAAACGATGATTGGGTCACCATAAGCTCTGATAGTAGTGATAAGTCCATCGAATTTTGCCTTATCAAAGCTGCTAGCAGTAGTAACCGTATTAGTAGGTCTAGTAGAATCAATGCTAGCATTAAGTGCTTGAGAAAGTTGAGTAAGAATATTCTCCTCAATACCCTCCATCAAAATATCGAGATATTCAGAAAGGTCCTCTTGACCAGAAAGCATACGCTCAAAGTCAAGAATAGCAGCTCCACCAATAGCTTCAACGCTGATATCCATCTCTGTGCGGTCTAGTCTGAATGTCTCGAATACGCCGCCAAGTCCTACCTTAGTGATGAAGCTTCTAGCACGAGCACGGCCTACTTTCTTAGTGAAAGTAACTTTTTGTCCGTGACCGACAACTCTCATATCAGCAAGGAAACGATAGCTGTCTTTTACATACTTAGGAAGAATTTCATCAAAAATCTCTTGCATAAGCTCGAAGATATCTAGCTTATTTCTACGATAACTATTATAGTCGCCACCCAATTTCTTCAATTCTTCTCTGAAAGCCTCTTGAACGTTTTCAGTAGAAATTTTTCCTGCGAAGTCGGCTGGTAGAGCCTTGGGGACAGTGTTAGTCATAGCAGCTACGCCAAGAACTTTCAAGTCTTTTAAATTAGCCATTACTTTTTACCTCCCCTAAAATTAAAGTGCTGAAATGTCAGTTACAATAAACTTTACTGCTTTCTGACCATCAGGCATAGTAGTCATTTTTACAACGGTGAAAGGAGAACCTGAGAAAGTTTTGTTAATCTCAATTACTCCAGTATCAGCGTTTGGTTTACCATAGCATCCGCCAGCTTTAACTGCGTCAGCGAGTCCAGCGTCGTCGGTAAAGGTATCTGCTTCATAGCAAACAGTGTTAGTAGTAAAGGTATCGCCGTCTCTCAAGAAGTAAACGGAAGCCATTTTACCGGCCTCTACCTTATAATTTTTAAGTCCCGCATGGAACTGGTCATAAATCATTTCGCTGTTACCAAGAATACCCTTTAGGGCACCAGTGACTTTAACTGTGCCAGCAGGCTTATCAACAGCAACGATTGTACCATTTTCTGCTCCATTAGGGAAAGCAGTAGTATCCAATGAGCACTGAGCTTCATTATAGCTTCTGTCAATGCGATTGGTTTCTAACATGCCGTAACCGTCATGTGTCAATCTTACGATAGCCATTTATTTGCCCTCCTAAATTAATGTGTATATTTTTTCAAGATACCTACAAGACCCGTAGCTCCGGTATCATCTACGATAGCCGCAGGAGCCATTGGTTTAGTTGGTTCTTTAGAGAACATAGCTGGCTTTTCTTTCTTTACAGCGAAAAGGAGTTCTTTTTCAAGTTCCTCCATACTGAAATCTGCCATCTTCTCTTTAATAGTTGCCAATGCCGCGTCAGAAATCATTTCTTCATATTCAGCAACCTTAGCTTCCTTTTCTGCTTTTACGCGATTATCATGTTCTTCTTTTAGAACATCATAATCTGCTTGTAACGCATCGAGTTTAGATTGAAGTTCTTCTTTTGCGGAGTTAGCTTCTAATTCATAGGTAGATTTCTCTCCTTCCAACTCAACAATTTTAGCATCTTTTTCAGAAATTATATTATCTTTTTCTGTTATTGTATCGTTGAGTTTATCAAAAGCTTCAATCACTTCTGATGGTTTGCTATACTGACTCTTTAGTTTATCGTAGTCAGGTACATCTTCTTGATGAATCCAAGTATTATATACAACTTCTGGTTCTCCAATCATTTCAATAGTCCCATCTTCTTTGACAGAATATTGGTATCTTTCATATTTGGATTCTTCTACTGAACAAACTAATACATAGTCAGTGCCAATTTCGCAAACCGTCTTATCAATTTTAATTTCTTCTCCTTTTGCGAAGTCTGGATTAACAGCCTTCCAAATGGTGTCTACTTTGGTGTCTGGTGAGAACTTAAAATTAGTTAAATCCATTTGCTTTGTTCCTCCTATATCGGTATTTTCTTTCTTGCTTTGTGTAAGCTCCGCTTGAGAGAGGAATTCTCCAAATTGAGTTAACAAATCAAAGAAGGCCGCACCCTCAAAGCAAGGCGTAACATCTTTACCAAGAGCACTTAGTCCAATAAAATATCCATCTGTATAAACATAGTATTCTTGGCCATCCATAGGAACCCAAGCTCCCTTAATAGAATTAATATCTAATTCAAGAGATTGTGGGTTTCCGATGATTTTACTGGCATTTTCTAATCTACCAGTATATAGATAAACATCAACTACATAATAGGTTCGGGCTACTCCGTCATCATCGACTTTTTCCATCCACTCTCCATTTGGGTTTTCTGGAACCAAACCATATATACGCGCGACGTTCCTATCTCTATTATGAGAAGTAAAATCCTCTTTCTCTTCATCATATATTCCAACAACGGGGACATACGGGAGAGTAGAGATTAGCTTTTCCGCAAATTCATCAGTAATATAAGCTCTATTTCTGTTTTTATATTTATAGAATATACTTACTCTACCTTTTGAAATTAGTGGAGTTACTTGTTCAAATTCTCCTTGCGGAATAGCTTTAAATAATGTTGGAATTTTATCCTTCATTTTATTATCCTCCCGCATTGATGTTCTTTATTGTTTTCTCACTTTTTTCTTCAAGAGGCTTTTCTGGGCGCCCTGGTCCATCTGAACCCTCTTGAATATCTCCTTTTTGTCGCGGGCCGTCATTTGAACTCATTGTATTTGAAGTTTTGGGCGGTATCAAGACTTCTCCTAGATTAAGAATATCGTTTTCTAATGTCTTTGTATCTAAGATAGTTGATTGTTTCTTGCCTGTTGCGACATAAGGAAGAATTAGAGAATAACCAGATTGAGCTTGTTTTAGATACATATCAACAAGCCTTTTCTCATTATACCAAGTTAATGGTAAAATGGTTACAATAGGTTCTAATTTTTTATATTTAAAGCGAGATAAACATAGCATTGAAAGCCAAGTAGAAAAGCTAGTAATTGCTTGGCTCATAAAGCTAGTAGAATTGCTTATAGATAACTCTAAAGAAGTTGCTGTTGTAGAAGCAAACATTTCAAAACTAATACCAGCATTCTCATATTTTGGAACTAACATCTTTTCAATATTATTGTTGGTTACAGAACCACTAGAGGATTGTGTATCTTTTAAAGAAACTTCGTTTGCGATTGTTGTTAATACATCTATGTTAGGATTATCTCTAAAAATAGCAGCAACAGCTTCGTGCATTGTTTGCATTTCTTCTAATAGAACATCTAAATCTCCATTTTCGTCCAATTCAAAACGCTGAACTAGAATTTTCTCTAATTCTTGCATATCTCTTCTCTTTTCAATATCTTTATAATCATTAAAGTTGATTATATCAATTATCGTATCAAAGAAGGGTGGAACAGGAATACCTCCGAACTGAAAAGCGCATGATTCTTCTGGAGGCAGCATGGCATAGAAATTATTATTCTTTATGCTACCATTCTGGCATTTTCTCCATAAAGACCTTACTGATTTCGGAAAAGAATCCAGCGCTTGATTTAATTCTTTTTCATCGGTATACTTATTGAAGAACCGCACATCAAATTCCACAATATTAGTATTATATGGACTCTTGTATCTACTAATACAATAGTTCGGGTCGAGCATGGTGATTGTAATTCTATCGTCATCAAAGAAATTCACATAACCATAGAAAGCACCATCTACTAACATTCTTGTAGCGATAAATCCAAAGGTGTCTTCTATATTTAAGTGGTCTAAAAAGTCTAACGTTTGAATATAAAGTTTCCTTACAGAATCCTTTTTACTTTCATTGAAATCAGTAGCAAGATGTTTTAAATCAAGAGTATAATAGTATTTATATAGATAAGAGAAGTAATTTAGAATTCTTCTATAAGATGTAGAAGTTTTATAGTAGAAATTAGATATTTCTCTCATTAATTCTATATTTAAATCGTTCTTCGCATCATTTATATCTTCAATAGAATAGCCCTCTGAAAATACGCTAGAACTAATAAATCCATATTTTATACCGTATGGGGTTTCTCTTGTTTTAGACCAATCTTTTACTAATTTGTTAAAAGACGCTAACTGTTCGGAGGTTGTTTTTTTAGTCTCTTCCATTCGTTTTACCTCCCTTGCTGAATAGTAAGAACTTTCTTAAATCACGAGCACGATTTCGTTTCTTCTTATAGTATTCATCTTCCAATTCTCTAATTCTCCATAACGCATATTCAAAAGCACTAAAACGGTCTTTATTAATACGTCTATTAATTTGTTCAACAACAATATCTTGATTTCCTACTCCTGTGTTGCGAAGCCGCAAATTACAAATTTCATCAAACAGCTTTGTCGTTTCAATATGTGGGGCCAATCGGGCAAGTCTATCCAGCGGCCGCATTTTAGCTCCTTTTTTAGTGGACATTAATTTACTTTTAGCCTCTTGTTCTTTAACTAAAAATCTAATATGTCCATTAGCGATTTGAGAGAAGCAGTTGCTATGAATTTTGCTATTGAGAGAAGGAGTAGCTTTTAAAACATACAATACTTTATCTCCTGGATATTTAGAATACTCTTCATCATTCCAAGAGGCAAGTGAGGGATATAAAACTCCATCTGCCCCTAGTTGCTCCATAACCATAAAGTCCAACAATCCTACGCCTAAACCAGTTCCATCAATCAATATCTCTTTAGGCTTATACTTCAAATACATCTTCTTCAATTCAATAGCTTGAAGTGAGAAGTGCATATCATGTAACCCTATTGAATTTATTAACTGCTTATAAAAATAACTTTCTCTAGGTGTAACTTTGAATACTTGAACAGAAGTTAACACTCCAATTCGTGCTACGTCTACAGATATATAGTAGAAAACTTCATTGTTCCCTCTAGTTTTTCGTTCTTTTTCTGGATTTAAAATTCTTCTATACTTAGATAAATTATCATAATCAATCCAGCTATTACTTGAACCACCAGTCCAAATAGACAAATATTCGCGCGCGAAGGAATCTTCTTTATACGTATTAGAAATCTTTAATTCCTCAATGTAATTCTTATTTAATAGTCCATGTAACATAGGAACTCTATAGTCGCAACCCCATACAAAGGTTGTTTTCGGACTTACTATTGATTGAACAAATAATTCAATTAATTTCTCGTAAGCGTATGACCCCTTTACTCCTGCTGAAGTAATATATATCTGTTGTTGATTAGGTTCAGTTAAATCCAAATTTCCATTCATTGTTCTTCTATCAACGTTCATTAATGGAAGAACAACTTCTGAAAGAACTGTTCCATCATGGTCACGCACCTCATCAATAATGCCTGCATGGCGCCTTCCGCCACGTGTAGAATCAAGAGCGCCTACAACGTCAAATACACTCCCATTCTTAAAAATTAATGTAACATAATCCTTACTCATATTCTTCTTCATTAATTCTTTTCCTAGCATTGGAAATAGAGTTAGAAGTTCGTTAATTTTTTCTGCCGCAATTTTTGCTCCCTGCTCTTTGCCTGGCGCGCAAATAAAGAATTTACTTCCTGGTAAAAACATACATCTTAAAAATCCGGCCAGTATTGAAAGAAACGATTTTGAGAATGCGCGCGGGGCTACGCAATAGTGATAACGATATCTAAGGCTAGCGCGCAGAAAAATTCTTTGGTAAAAATAGAGAGTAAAATTAGAATTAGCAGGAGTTATATTATCAATAAAAATATCTGGATAGTTAATATAAAACTCCAAGAGAGAAGTCATTTGAGGTCTGTATTTTCTCAAAAAGGGTTCTGATAGATGGACGTTTTTAGGAACCGCGACATCATATCCACTAATCATATTTCTACCTCAAAATCTTCAACCTCATCATCCTCATCAAGAGGAGTAGGCGTCTCGAAGGTAATTTCGTCTTCTCTCTCTAATCTTTCCTCAATATTCTCAATGTTCTTTTTCTGTTGGACTCTCTCCTCAATCTGGTCAACAATTGTGCTCTCATTATTCCACAATCTCGTATTATACGCCTGTATATTTCTCATAGTAACGTCCACAACATCATTCAACTCATTATTATGGAACTTTTTCTCCCATCCTATCTTCTCATAAAAGAGCGCCAGCTCACTCACAGACTCAAAACTATTCATATCTCTCGCATTATCAGAAGTAAATCCAGCTTGTAATTGAAGTTTATTATACGCTGTAATCAACTTATCTATTGGTTCTCCGTTCGCAATCGCGCGGTCTATCTCAAAAGAAATCTTCGCCATTTTCTTAGCATTGTCTTCTGCTATTACATCAGGGAATCCATAACTTTCCTCTATACCTTTATAAAAATTTTGAAGCTGGTATAGTTCTGCGGGAGCATATGAACTGCCGAAGCGCGCACGCAAATCGTCGAGTTCCTGTTGATTGAAGACTTCATGGATTTCTCTCTCGTCTCCCTTTTGGATAGTTTCTTTCCACTTCTCAAAAAGTTCCTTCCAAGAGATGCGCTCATAGGTCGCCGCAGAGAACATATCTAAATAAAGCCCCATTGCTTCTGAAGGATTAGCAGTATAGATTTTTGTAAAATCGTCTGGTCTAAAAGGCACATCTGCCCATTGACAAATTAAATCCACAATATCCCAATGGCCCTCTTGGTCAGCAACCATATCGCTCAAGCAATGTCTACAAATAGGAGTATATCCGTCTGGGAAAAACAACGATTTTGTTTCGCAATAGTCTTTTTTTGTGAAGAACCTGCCGCATACAGTGCATTCCCTTGCTTTAAAAGGTTTTTTACTAAACACTTATCTAACCCCCTTTCTTCTCTTTTTATCACAAATCTTACATCTCGAAGTATAACCATCTGCATTAGATTTTTTTCTCACAAATTCGCGAGGGTCCTTCAATTTCCACTGGCCGCAACAACTACATTGTTTCCAAGCATTAGGATTATTTCTCTCTAACCAATAGTCTTTGTGGAGGGTTACAGTCTCGCTAATCTTCTTACAAATTTCTTTAGTGTAGATAGTGGAGATGTAGTTTTCGTTATAAGATAGACCATACAGTTCTTCGAGCCTTTTCTTAATTTCCTGATTTGATACCTTATGCTTTTTTAACTCCACTATTGTCTTGCGCGAAGGGTCAAGTGGAGTCTTAGATATATAGAAATCTAAGGTTTCTATTAAATATTTTGCGTTTGAATCTGGTTTATCTAATGATTCTTCTAATAGAGTAGAATAGAACTCTAAAACTCCATAAATGTGGGTGGGGTCTTCGAGATTTAGAGAGTTAGGATTAGAAGGAATCTCAAAGTTAGAGTCTCTATCTTCTTTTGGATTGTCGAAGCGGGCGCAATTCCCTATCTTTAATCCTAATGGCTTTACGTCTACTCCTACATCAAAACTGTAGGTGGGAGAGTAAGCAGGCAGAGAAAAATCAATGCGTCTCGGATTCAACGCCTCACTAATTACATACTGTTGTTTTTTTAGGTCTATAAGGAAGTGTTTTAATTTATAAATTTCGGTTTGGGTTTTAGGTTTTAGCGACTCATCAACTTCCTCTCCAATAGCAACCTTATAGATATGTTCCCATTTCTCGATTTCCTCTAAGAGGGGTTGGAGTTCGGGGAGATTCTTGTCTATGATAGGTTTGGGACTGGTGTATCGAGAGCGGCCCATAGACTTAAGAGAGCGTTCGTCGAAAGTAGGGCTAGACATTAAATCGTCAAGACTCTCTAACTCTTTCTTCTTATACGACTGATATTTAGTCTTAATCTCTATTGATTTTTTATCTACTTCGCTTTTCCCATCTTCTCCTTTTCCAAACAGGATATAGTTCGCCATAGATTCGAGTTCGGTAGCGGAGGGGTTGGATTTTTTTTCTAGCTCTTTTTTAACGTATTCGGTTCTTTCTTTATCTGAATAGATAGTAAAATCTAAAATAGTGTTTCACCTCTTTTCTTGACTAATTTGTCAAGTTTTTCTTTAATTATATTATACCACATTTTTAATATAGAAGTCAAAAAGTTAGAGTAGGAGAATATAAAATTTCAAAGAGTCAAAGATTTAAGTATTTTACTTTTGAAAAATAATGGACGGATTTGAGCAGGCCGCACGACGGGGAAAATACACTTTGCCATTTTTTCCCAAATATAGCCCCGTTGTGCCTTTTAACGTTAGACGGTAAAAAGTTATTGATACTAATTATCAATAGTGGCATTCGTCAAAGTGAACAAAATATTCTTGTAAACCTTGTGCAAATTGCCGATTGTATTTCGCTTGTCTATATGATAATATAATAGTGTCGAAAGACATTAAACACAAAAACAGAAAAGAGGAAAACATGATGCAAAAAACAGTTAGTGAACTGCTGAATAGCAAAAATAACGGCTGGGCTTTTGAAGCACATCAGGCACTTGAAAATGAGTATCGCCGCCGCGGCGGATTGGGTCAGACGGACTTGCTAAATGAACATAAACGCATTGAATGCAAGTTCTTTACTATCAAGCCCGCGACAAAAGGCAAGAATGCTGTATACAACAGTGCGCACGGCTTTGAAGCAAATAAGACGCAACCGCTACTTGAGCAATTAAAACGCTATTGCGCAAAAGCCGATAGATTTTTAATCGGGGTTGGGCCTGCCCCCGATGATTGTTTTGTATTTGAACTTTCGCGTTCAGAAGCATATGGATTTTTCGCGGCTCGCTTACAGTATTCCGCTACGTATGGTATTCGGTTCTGTTGGAGCGGGAACGAAAGCAGACGTGAGGGACGCTATAACACATTGCGAAAGAATGGTTATATTATCTAAGTAAAAATGCGGTTCTAAAGGGCATCCGCTCAAAAGCCCTATTCCAAAGGCGAAAGCCTAACAAAAACAGAAAAGAGGAATTTCTAATGAGAACATCTATTGAAAAGATTCAAGAGCTATACCCTGACATGGACATCGAAAGCGGCTTTCTGGTGAGTAAAACAGCATATGAAGCTATCTCTTTAGCCCTGCACTTCTTTCCTAAGCAGGATTACGTTGTATTGATGTATGATGAAGATACTGACGGCGATGTGATTATTACTTTCGGATACTATAATAGATTAGATGCTATTGGGCTAATAGATATTATTCAAGAAGCAAGAGAAAGAGAACTGTAATAGCAAGGAAAGGAAAGATTACAAATGAAATATACAGCACATTTCAAATGCTATAAAAACGGTATGGTTTGTTTTAAGAGCGGAACAGGGGCTTCTGAAATAGAAGCCCTAGACCGCGGAATAGACTTTGAAAAATTGGGATATGAAGTAGAAACGCTTTGTGTATTAAAAACTAGCGAAATTAAAAAGGTTTCAGAAATCAAAGCAAAGCAATTTACAGTGCCTAAAAATAAAGATATTGTTCCCTATTTTATAGGAGTTTTTTCTGATAACGGCATTGAAAAAGATATTGGAGCATATGCCGAAAACAAAAGCAAAGCAATTGATTATTTTTACATTTTAGCAAAGAAAAATGGATGGAGTTTTATAAATATTCATTAAAAAGGAGTAAATAGCCATGGGATGGAAAATTATAGCAAGAATTTCGGACGGAAAAGAAGAACGGATTGTCCATACGTCCGGGCGGCTTGAATCTCACGCGGAAAACACATTGAAAAAATATTATCTGAATAAAGGATTCCGCGTTGTAGAAAAAACAGGATTTTATTTCAAAATGAACAAAATCAAATAAAATTTTTAGAAAACAATCCCAAAATTCACGGATTGTTTTCTTTTTGCCTAAAATTACTTGTCTATTATAGACAAGTAAATTATTTGAAAAGATTGTTAAAAATATAACGCAATAAATTACTTGTCTATGCTAGACAAGTAAATAATTCTTGACTAGCGCGCCTTTATGTGATATAATTATTTATAGAAAGAAAGGAAAATTCCCAGCAAATGGTAATTTGAAGAACTGTAAAATTTTGTCAATTTTTGGAGGTTTTATTATGGAAATTCATGGCTATCCCGTAATTCAAGAGGAAGGTTTCACAATTACTCGCGGAGCTATGAAGCCTGCGACCTATGAGAGCTACGAAGCCGCGAAATCAGCGCAAGAAAAGCTGGTTGGCTCAACAATGACCTATAAAGTTAGTGTTCCACCTGCCGAAGTAGAGGAAATCCTCGAAAAACGGCGTTAATCCCTTCTTTCTGTGGAGAAATCGGGCTATTGCCCGATTTTCTCTATAAAATTTACTTGTCTATGGTAGACAAGTTATTTTATTCCGCTTTGAGAAAAAATTTTTAATTTTTCTATTGACAATCCCGAAATTCGTGGTATAATATAATTGTGATAAGGAAGTGGTTAGCCTTATTACAATAAATCTCCATTCTATCCCTTTCTGTTTAATGGATAGAAAAAGGCGTCCTTTTGCCATGAGAGGACGCCTCCCTTTCTATTGGAAAAACTTGTCTATTGTAGACAAGTAAAATTATTGGGCAATTTTTAAAAAAGTATTGACAATACCAATAGAATAGGTTATAATATAATCACAGGGAAACCAAAAGAATGGAAAGAGGGATAAATATGAATTTTTATGAAATTGCTTGTATTATTGTTGGGAATTTATTTTTTCTCGCGTGCGGTGCTTTTGTAGGATTCTTTGCTGTTTATGGAACATATAAGGCGCTTGGCAAAATTCCGCTTTGGGAAGATATTAGTAATAAGTTCGCACCAAAAGAAAAGTCTTGTATTTGCGAATATGGGAAATATAAATACGTAGTTGACTATTGGGAAGTTGACCCATTCAGAAAACAATATATGGTTGCTATAACCGATTTACAAACGAATGAATTTGTTAATAACATGTCTTGGACTTCTGATTTTAGAACGGCACGAAAAAGATTTAAGAAAATTTGTCGAGATTTTAACAGGTGCGCGCCTTGGGTGGTTGCTATGGTAGATAGTCAAATTAGTAGGAGTAAAATGGACGTTTAACACGTCCATTTTATTTTAAAATTTTTTACTTGTCTAATGTAGACAAGTATTTTATCCCGAAATTATTTAGAAAATTTTTAAAAGTTTCTTGACATATCCCGAAATTAGATGTATAATAAAGATACAGAAAGGGTGACAGTAATGTTGGTAAAAGAATACGGTGATTACATTCCTTTTAACGAAGTGCGACAAGGTCAAGTTTTTATTATTGATGCCCGCTTTGGAGATTTTTATTTGAAGATTTCTCCAGTGGAGGAAAAAGAAAAAGTTTTGAACTGTGTTAATCTTGATAGTGGAGAACTTGAGGCGATGAAGGAAGCAGCACAAGTTAAGGTTGTTAAAAATGCGTTCCTATCTACATGATAAGAACTTACTTGTCTATTGTAGACAAGTAAATTTTTCTAAAGGTTTTTAAAAAAGGTATTGACAAAAATAAAATAATAGAGTATAATAGAATTACAGAAAGGGGATAGAGCAAAATGAAAAAAATCTATTTTGATATGGATGGAACAATTGCGGATTTGTATGGCGTTGAAAATTGGTTGCCGATGTTACGCGCGGAAGATGCGACACCATATAGAATCGCAAAGCCTCTTGTTAATATTACTAGATTTAATGTTTTGTGTGGACTTCTCCGCCGTCAGGGATATGAAATCGGTGTTATTTCTTGGCTATCAAAAGAAAGTAGTAAAGAATATAAAAAAGCAGTCCGAGCCGCAAAACGCGAATGGTTAAAAAAATATTTTCCAGCTTGTGGGAATGAAATTCATCTTGTCCAATATGGAACGCCGAAACATTCAATTGTAAAAGCAAAAGGCGCGATTCTGTTTGATGATGAATACAAAAACGGTGTTTCATGGGAACGGAATGGCGGAGAATGGATTAATCCAACAGAAAAGAGAATTGAAAAAGTTTTACAGTCCATGGTGGGAATTTAATTCCCACCTTGTTTTATATTACTTGTCTAAAATAGACAAGTAAATTTCTATTGACTTTTAATCATATCTATGTTATACTATATTTACAGAAAGGGGATAGAAATAATGAAATACCAATACCGCTTAATGATTATAGACCAAAAAGGACAAAAGATTCTTTTTGTTCATAGTTTCAATAGTGATGAAGAAATGCGAGAACAACTTTCCGAATGGTATCCCTGTTGTAAAATTCTTTCTCTAGCGAGGTTTAATAATTATGATACAAAAGAATAAAGATAAAGAAGATGCGAAGAAACAACGTAACTTTTGGCCGATTAGTCCAATAACAAGAGTAAAGCAAAGTAGGAAAATATACAAAAGGAAAGGAAGAAAGAAGAACGAAAAGACGTTTTAACGTCTTTTCTTTTACTTGTCTATAATAGACAAGTAAATAATTCTTGACTTTTTCTCATTTATCGGTTATAATATAACCATACCAAGAGAGAAAGAAAGTCAAAGCGAAAGTAGAATTTCAAAAGAAATTGAAAAAAAGACTTGACAAACCCAATTCTCTATGGTATAATAAATACAGAGGTTAGGAAAGAAACTAACCGAAAAAATAAGCGGTCACGGCTAAAGGTGACAGAAAGGAAGTCTATTATGGCTAACACAATGAAGAAGTCCGAAGTCCTCGCAAATGCTCGTGAGAGCGCTCTTGCTACCCTGGGTCTGCTCGATGTTCCCGGTGTTCGGCAGATTGGGCCGTGCGAATTCGCGTTCCCCGCTGGCGAATCTCCCGATGGTGAAACGGTTTATGCTCGTGTAAAGGTATCCGCCGCAAACTACAAGGCCACAGAGAAAACTCCCGCTTTCGATATTGAGGGTGCGGCGGGCGATTATGCCGTCGAGGTTGAGGAAAAGGCAAAGGCCGCGGCAGAAAAGGCCGCTGAGCATGAACGCAAGGCCGCAAGCAAGCGCAAGTAAAAAGTTAGCCCCGCTTTGTGCGGGGCTTTCTTTTATAGAGTTTACTTGTCTAAAGTAGACAAGTATTTTATATCAGAACCTTTTTAAAAATTTTTATTTTTCTCTTGACATATTCTAAAATTAGTGATATAATATCAATAGAAAGAAAGGAGAATTTACAATGTTACATGCTTACGAGTGGAATTTAGAAATTTTGTGGGAAGATTGTGACGAGTGGGAAGATACAGGGTATAGCGGTTTAACCTTAGAAGAAGAAAAAACTTCAAAACAAGATATTGTTTTAAAGAACGCTAATTTTGACGATGTAATAAGATACATGAAAAGAACATCTATTTCGTGTTTTCACGTTGACTATACTCTTTTTAAACACGAACCCTTTATTCGTTATCATCGGCGCTATTACATGCAGGAAGATGAAAAAACTTTTCAAAAATGATATAAAAAATATTTCTATTCGGATGATATATCAAAAGAAAAAAATAACTTTACAAGAACTTTTTGAGGAATTCCCCGCAGAACAAGCCATTCAATATATAAAGGAAAGAGGTTTGTCTGTTTGTCCATATGGAGTAGAGAAGTAATTCTCTACTCTTTTATTTTACTTGTCTATTGTAGACAAGTAAATAAATCTTGACATTTGATTTATTTATGATATAATATAATTACAGAAAGGAGATATAATAATGACAAATGAAGATTTTATTAAAAATAATTTAACCGAAAGAGATATTGCTAAACTGTTACTTTTTGGAACTCGTCCAGAAAGTAAGGTAATAAAGGACGCGCGAAAAGTTTTTGATTATTGGGCATCACATGAATTTACAAAAAATTCCAATTGCGGCGAAAGAAAAACTTTTTCAATTTGGAAATTTACTATTTGGCACAATAATGAAAAAAATACAAAAGAAAATATTGGGCGTAGTATGATTGTATCTCGTGAAGTTTGGCTATCCATGCCATATAATAGAAAATATTGGAATAAAGCAATAGAAGAATATAATAAAAGGTGGTTAAAGAATGAATAAATTAGAGTTTGGACTATTGATAGTCCAAAATAACTTGTCTATTGTAGACAAGTAAAATTTAGAAAAAATTTTTAGGAAAGTGTTGACATTCTTTTCTATTGGTGATATAATGATATTGTAATCAAGAGAACGACGGTAAACATGATTACAGAAAGAGGATTTATAAAATGGAAAAGAAAAAATTTCTTGTGCTTGATGTTGAAACCGCAAACGATGTAAATTGTCCGCTTGTTTATGATTTGGGCTTTGCCGTATGTGACAAATACGGTAAAATTTACGAAAAGCAATCAATGCTTATTTATGAAGTCTATCGCGGCGAGCGCGAATTGATGAACTCTTGCTATTATGCGAATAAAATTCCAGAATATGAAGAACAAATCAAAAGAGGGGAAACAAAAATTGTGCGGTTCTTTACCGCGTGGAAAATCATCCGCGATACAATGAAAAAATATAACATTGATACTATCGCGGCGTATAATTGTAACTTTGACCGGAACGCACTAAATAATACAATTCGGTATTTGACAAAATCAGAGTATAGATGGTTTTTCCCCTATAATACAAAATATATGTGTATCTGGCATATGGCTTGTCAAGTAATTTATACTCAAAAGACTTTTCAAAAGTGGGCAAAGAAAAATAGTTTTGTTTCCGCTTCTGGCAATATCCAAACTTCCGCAGAAATCGGACATAGATACTATACAGGAAATACAAACTTCCAAGAGGAACACAAGGGCTTACAAGATGTTATTATAGAATGTGGTATTATGGCAAAGTGTTTTGCGCAACATAAAAGTATGAAAAGAGGGATAAACCGGCTTTGCTGGAAAATTCCACAGAAAGTGACCGCATAGGTCACTTTCTTTTTTTTAAAAAAATAACTTGTCTATGGTAGACAAGTAAATTTTTCTTGACTTCTCATCGTTCTTTTGATATAATATAAACATAGCAAGAGGGACGGCAAGCAAGACAAAAGAAAAAAAATAAAAAAAATCTTAAAAAGTGCTTGACAAAACGCCGCCGATTTGCTATAATATAATCACAGGGAACGGAAAGACCGCTCCCAAAATAAAAGGCCGAAATACGGCAGAAAGAGGAAAAATTATGACTAACGAAATGACTATGAAGCAGAAGCAGAATGTTCTCCGCAACGCGGCTTTTGATAAGCTGAACGAGGGACACGCACTTGACGAGCCTATTCTGGTAGGCGCAAACGAATACGCCGTCCGCATTGATGGTTCCATCATTGGGCTGGAAAATCAAGATTGCTGGGTCACGGTAAAGCTCACTGTCAAGAACTTTATTGACAGTGAAACGCGGGAAGCGTATGACGCATTGACCGAAGCCGAAGTTTATACGGGTGAACTTGAACAGAAAGCAAAAGAGGCCGCCGCAAAGAAAGCGGAACGTGAGCGCAAGGCCGCAGAAAGCAAGGCGCGGCGCGAAGCACGCAAGGCAAAGAAAGAGGAAAAGGGGGAGTAATTCCCCCTTTTCTTTTTATAAAGTTTACTTGTCTAAAGTAGACAAGTAAATTGTTGTTGACTTTTTGTTTTATTATGATATAATATATATATAAAGGAGTTGAAGCAATGGAAACTATTTATAATTGGCGCGATAGAAAAATTCTTTCTAAAGTGCCAATTCCAAAAAAGAAAGGAGACTATTTATATTTTATCTCTTTCCCCGATGAAAGAACAGAGGAAAAGAAACTTGTAAAAATTGGAACTACTAACGATATTATCAGGAGAATGAAAGAACATCAAAAATATTATAACACCACTATTTTAATTGAATGGATTTCGCCATCCTATTCTAAATGGACAACACTTAGAATAGAGGATAGAATGAAAAAATTTTGGATTGAAAAGGATTTGGGCGAATGGGTAAGAAACGACAGATTTCTAATTGATAGGGATATTAAAAATATTACTATCACGGTTCGAAAAGATTATACTTTTGAGATTGAGTGATTTTTCACTCAATCTCTTTTTACTTGTCTAAAATAGACAAGTTTTATTTTCTATTGACAAAAGTAAAATAGTGTGATATAATATAATTAAAGAAAGGGGAAATGTTATGTCTATGGTTTATAAAGTTTGTTTTGATAACTCTACCAAAGCAATTATGATTGTAGCAAATGGAAAAGGAGAAGCAAGAGAGAAGGCACGCAAGCGTTATCATATCACAGACGCGGTCATCTCTACTCTTGGTCCAGCAAAAAGAAAAGAGAAGCGTTGAGCTTCCCTTTATTACTTGTCTAAATTAGACAAGTAAAAACTTCTTGACTTTTTGTTTTTATATGATATAATAGAATTAACAAAAGAGATAGATAATCTCTAAAAGAAAGGAAAATTATAATGGATGTTATTTATAGGGCTTTTGATGGAAGAGAATTTGAAGAAGAAGATGATTGCATTTATTACGAAAGAGAAATCACCGCTATTAAATATAAAAAAGATATTATTGGCCTAAGTGATGATTTAGAAGAAATTAACCTGTTTGATGGGACGAATAATTTTTTCCAAAAAAGTTATTTTATTTTTATAAAAACAAATGAAGCGGCTGATTTTATCGAGGAAAATTGTTCTGATTATGACTTTTATGACCCAACTATTAAAAAGGGAACGTATTATTATGACAAAACATGTGACGAATGGCGAACCATGGACGAAAAACTAAATGAACTTTACCGAGATATAGAAGAAATGACGGAAATTAAAAGGAAATTGTATCGTCTAAGTGAAAATGAAAATTAAAGGGCTTGTCGCCCTTTAATAATACTTGTCTATACTAGACAAGTTAAAAAGAGGAAGATTAATCTTCCTCTTTTTCTTTTAGATAGTTGTAAATATCTTTATCTTTAAGAAACAAAACGTCATCTCTATTGATAAAGCCAACATTAATTAAATTTCTTACTGCTGTCAATATATCGCCGGTTTCTTCATCTTCAAAATTATAAAATCTAAAATTAGAGCCTTCTCCGAGTACGCCAAAATAACCACACCCTTCGGGGTCTGTTTCGTGAATAACTAATTTCTTATTACTCATTCTTCTATCTCCTTCCTATTGTATCTACATTATAGCATAGAAAAACAAATATGTCAACAATTATTTACTTGTCTATTTTAGACAAGTCTTAAAGGAAGATTACTCTTCCATTCAATCTTCCTCCCCATAATCAGTATAATCGCTTTCTTCTACATCGTCCCCAAAAGCCGCATAAAAATCTTCACACTCATAATAAGGATTCATTTTATCAAAAGTCATTCCACAAACACAACTTTCTTTTTTCCCGTCAATTAAAGTTTCTTCCATGTAACAAGGACAATCCCAACCGTTTACCGGACAATGAAAATGTCTCATTTTGTTCTCCCCTTTCTATAATTATAATACCATACTTTTCCCAAAAAGTCAAGACTTATTTACTTGTCTATTTTAGACAAGTTTTCCCCTTTTGTCAAATGTTTCACTAGCCTACTTGTCTACTTGTCAAATATACCACTATTGCGCGAAAATCCTGCAAAAGTCAAATATCCTGTGACTTGAAGGAGCTACATTTTGTCAATAGGAGCTGCTATTGGAGAAGTTTGCCTACAACTTACCCGCTTTGTCAAATACTTGACAAGGAGCTGAATAATAGACTTTATGTATAAGAGCTGCGTTTTAGTCAAATACTTGACTTTTTTACAAAAATATAGTATAATAATTTAAAAAAAACTATTTTTTTCTCTATTTCTCTCCCTATCCAAGAGAAAAAGACTCCAAAGCGAAAAAACACCTATAAAATAACTAAAATCCTACGTTTCTATTGACTTTTTGTCAAGTTTTTAATAAAATCTTACTCTTTTCCTTCCTTTCTATTGACTTTTTTACTATTTTGTGGTATAATTATAATAGAAAATAAGAAAAGAATAGAATAAAATTAAAGAGTTAGGAGTATAAATCTATGAGTGATTTTAAAGTTCCTGCGTCCGAAACTTGTAATGGGTGCGCCCATCTCCGCTTTGGAGAAAAGAGGTGCGGCCTTACCTCTAAGGAGCGGCCCTACCCTTCTGAACTTTCCTACTTCACCAATAGTGAAGGATTCACCGCAGTATTCCCCGCTCCATGGTGCGGCACAAAGTTTAAGAAAATTAAATCTAAACCTAAATCTAGACCTAATACCTAAGGAGACTTATCTATGAATCAGCAAGAGAAGATGGCGCGCGCGAAAGCCCTTACCTATGAACGTCTTAAAGCCGCTTTGGGAGATTTTGAACAAGTAGACGACTATTCTTTTGCTTCTCTAGAGAACATTGAGGGGGAGGATTGGTGGACGGTAGTCTCTATTGTAGCTAAAAAGAACTACGATATTGATGGAGCACTAGAAGAATTCGAAATTAAAAAAGAAACAAAGCGGAAACGTCAAGAAGAAAAAGAGAAGAAAGAAAAGAAAAAGACTAGCAAAAGCTAGTCTTTTTTTTATATTTTTTTTAGAAAAAAATTAGAAAATTTTTAGAAAAAATTTAGAAAATTC
>OHJP01000604.1_pt1 | contig 18459 bp, 15 predicted proteins | sample 1568591 | NCBI WGS metagenome assembly OHJP01 (sample SAMEA3879567, study PRJEB24766) | human gut metagenome | biome: human-associated habitat; feature: feces | place: USA | collected 1985/1987
GATGGACGACCCGTTATTCCGGATTTCGTCCATCATATTCAGCGCGATGACCATGGGAAGATTCAGCTCGATCAGCTGTAGGGTAAGATACAGGTTCCGTTCAATATTGGTCGCGTCTACAATGTTGATGATTCCATCGGGATGCTGTTCCACCAGAAAATCCCGGGTGACGATCTCCTCGTTGGTATAAGGGGAGAGGGAATAGATTCCCGGCAGGTCTACCAGCGCCGCGTCCGGGTGATTCCGGATGGTTCCCTTTTTTCCCTCCACGGTGACGCCGGGAAAGTTCCCCACATGCTGGTTGGAACCGGTCAACTGATTAAACAGGGTAGTTTTCCCGCTGTTTTGATTGCCTCCTAATGCAAAAATCATTTGAGCCGCTCCTTCTCCACTTGAATTTTTTTGGCATCTTCAATCCGGAGGGTCAGCTCATAGCCTCGTAAATGAATCTCAATGGGATCGCCCATCGGCGCCCTTTTCCGGATCATCACCTCAGTGCCCGGCGTGATCCCCATATCCAAAAGCCTTCTCCGCAAAGCTCCCTGGCCGCCTACCTCAGACACTCTGGCAGGCTCTTCCAGATTTAATTCGTCCAGTGTCAAAAAAGCTCCCTCCAAACGCCGTTAATTCTGTCTTAATTGTAAGCTTAGGGAAACTTTTTGTCAATGGTTAGGTTTTACTAATCGCCAGCTCCCGCACCGCCTCTTTTATGCGGTTTTCTGAAGCATTTTGGAAGCATTTTGCCTGCCGGAAAAGCGGCGGATCGGATAGGGAAGCCGTATTTCGGCTGCTGTCCTCTGTTTGTTAAGCCGTTTCAGGAGTATTCCGGGTTCCCCATGCGGCATGTTACCAGCCCTTCAGCTCCCGGCGCAGCGCCCGGTAATTTGGCAGAAAGGACTCTACCAGTGCCCAGAAGCCCTTAGAGTGGTCGTGGTGCTCCGTGTGGCAGAGCTCATGGATGATCACATAGTCGATGACCTCCCGCGGCCTTTCCATCAGCCGCCAGGAAAGGCATATCTTGTTTTTCCCGGAGCAGGAGCCCCACCGGGTCTTCGCGCCGGTTACCTTAACTCCGGCGGGCGTTAAGCCGGTCTGTTCCGCAAGCTCCCAGGTCCGCTGGGGCAGGTATTCCTGAGCCCGCAGACACAAATTTTCTTCTTCCTGCGGAGTAAGCTGCCGCCGGGCGGCTGCGCGCTTGGCTGTCTCAGCTGTTTTTTGCTGGATCCAGCCCTCCTTTTGTTTCACAAAGCCGTCAATCCATTTTTTAGAAAGCCGCATAGGCGCCCTAACCTCCAGGGCCCCGTCCTCCTTTATGGCCAGCGCCACTGTTTTCCTCTTGGAGCGGATCAGCAGATATTCCCGCATGAAGCATTCTCACCTTATATCATAACGTAGTAGTGATTAGAGTCCCTCTCCAGGGACTTGCGCCGCACGGTAAGGGTGCTGTGGATGGGTATCCTCAGCCTTCCCGTATAGCCGATAAGGCCGCAAATTTTTTCCGCCGCGCGCTCCCGCTGGGCCGCGTGGAGCCGGGGCGGCACGCAGGCCCGGTATGCAGAAAAAGCCGCCTTTCGGGCCGGCCTCCGCAGCTTAGGCTGCGAAAGCCGTTTCCCCTTCAGGCGGCTCTCAATGTTTATTTCAGGCGCAAAAGCTTAAGCCTTGCCGCCGCATCCCAGAACAGTCTCGATCTTGTGCATAACCAGAGACTTAATGGCGTCGCGGGCGGGGCTCAGATACTGGCGGGGATCGAAGTGGGAGGGATTTTCCGCCAGATACTTGCGGACAGCGGCAGTCATAGCCAAACGCAGGTCAGAGTCCACGTTGATCTTGCAGACGGCCATCTTAGCGGCCTCTCTCAGCATATCCTCGGGAATGCCGATGGCGTCGGGCATTTTGCCCCCGAATTGGTTAATCATTTCCACATACTCCGGAATAACGGAGGAAGCGCCGTGGAGCACGATGGGGAAGCCAGGCAGGCGGTCGGAGACCTCCTTCAGGATATCGAACCGGAGCTGGGGCTTTTGGCCGGGCTTGAATTTATAAGCGCCGTGGCTGGTGCCGATCGCGATGGCCAGGGAATCCACGCCGGTGCGCTCTACAAAATCCTGCACCTGAGCGGGGTCAGTGTAAGAAGCGTCGGCGGCGCTGACATTGACGGCGTCCTCGATGCCGGCCAGACGGCCAAGCTCCGCTTCCACGGTTACGTTCCGGGGATGGGCGTAGTCAGCGACCTTTTTTGCCAACTCCACGTTCTCCTCATAGGGCAGATGAGAGCCGTCGATCATCACGGAGGTGAAGCCGCCGTCGATGCAGTCCTTGCACAGCTCGAAGGAAGAGCCATGATCCAAATGGAGCGCGATGGGCAGGCCGGTTTCAATTTCGGCGGCCTCTACCAGCTTGGTCAGATAGGTGTGGTTGGCGTATTTACGGGCGCCGGCGGACACCTGAAGAATGACGGGAGCATTCAGCTCCTTACAGGCTTCAGTAATCCCCTGCACAATTTCCATATTGTTGACATTAAAAGCGCCGATTGCATAGCCTTCCTCGTAAGCCCGCTTGAACATCTCTCTTGTGTTTACCAGAGGCATTTTGAAATCACTCCTGTTTAAAATTAACCTCCGCGGGCGATTCGGGCCTTTCCCACGCCCCGCACCGTTTGTAAAAATACGGAAAAGCAGAGGTTTCCAAAATTTATTATACATCATCAGAGAAAAAATATAAAGACATATTGTTAAAAAATCAACACAATTTTCTAGACCTTCACCCGCGGAAATTGACAATTTTCATTCTCTTTGCTATTCTTAATCTATAAAATCAGCGGTTTTTGTCCGTCCTGTGTTTACTGCGCGTTCAATATTAACCTGAGGGGAAGTTTCATTTTATGGTCAAATCTTATCAAGGCTTTCGTGGATTTTTAGCCTTAGGTGTTTTCATGGTTCACTTATCTATATTAAGACACACCTTTCTAGCTAATGTTTACGACAATTGGCTGATTGGCTGCGGTGCTTTCTGCGTTTTATTTTTCTTTTTGCTCTCTGGATTTGGAATTGGAAGCAGTTTCGCTTACAAAGGGAACTCCGCTTATACCTGCAAGGGACTAAAAAGCTATTATTGGAGAAGAATAAAAGCTATTTATCCCGCCTCCATAATTATCACGTTAGCATTGATTTTTTTGGACAGAGCCTCTATCTTTTCTGATTTTTCTGAAGGCGTCAAATACACAATCGGCAATCTTTTTCTCATTGAAGATCTTCTCCATGTTTCCAGAATCAACCCAGTCAGTTGGTATTTGAGTTTTCTTCTTCTCTATTATGCGGCAGCGCCGTTTATAGCCTTTCTGCTTAGCAAAATTAAATGGTAACCGGCCTTTTACCTTATGATCGCCGCAATTTTTATTGGCCAAATTGTCATAGTGACACAAAATTTAGATAACCCGGCCCATCAGCAGTTATTTTACACCAACTGGAAATTCCGCTTCTTTGATTTTTTAACCGGACTGATTTTAGGTTTCGCCTTGCAAAAACCAATAATTCGGAAAAAAAACCATCGGTATTTCTTCTTTTCCTGCCTTGAAATTGGCGCGCTGATTCTTTGCGCGGTCTTTTTCTATTTAAGAGTCTATGTGCCTGTGCCATATCTTCACGGCACCTACTATGCGCCTTTCATTTTATTGATTCTAATCGTATTCCACGAAGACGGAGGCGTGGTTTCCAGATTTCTATCCTGTCCTTCCGTTCAATTTTTCGGCGGACTCAGCTTATATTTCTATTTAATTCACTTTAAGGTGCTGCTACGGGTCTCAGCCAGCGGCATTCCCAGAATTTCTTACATTATTTTAACTGCCTTTGGCATTTCTCTGGTTTTCAGCCTGTTATTATACGTACTGCTCCATTTTAATAAAACAATGCAGCAGCTGAAGACCTCCAAGCTTCAGCCCATAATTGAAAAGCTGACCTTATTCTTATCTATCATTTTAGAAGCTGGCTGTATTATTGTATGCTACCAAAAAATTTGTATCGGACAAGCCGCTGCTGCTGCGGCCCTTTTTGTTGCCGCAACCTTGACGGTGGCCCTGTTCCTTTTGCTTGTTTTTCATCTATTAAAATATAATTCTTCTTCCCAAAAGGAATCCACAGATCAGTCGAATCAGTAACCGGACAATAAGCTATATAAAAAAACAGGAAGCGTGAATTTTTAAAATCCGTGCTTCCTGTTTTTTTAAGTTTAGGAAAATAGATCCTCAGCCCTAGCGCAGCAAGGACAAAAAATCTTATCTGCAGGCACCTAGGGAACCTTGGCCGTTTTCCCCAAAAATTAAAAACCAGAAGAACAATATCGAAACTTCCGCCCGCTTACTGGTGCTGTCTGCATGACAAGAGTGAAGCAAAAAGAAGCACGTCACGAAATTTTTGCCGACAATATGACTTTAATAGGCCCCCTAAGCTTCTTGCTTCATAAGGGTTTGTTCTGACTGTTCAGTTGTAATTACGGATCAGGGAAACCACCCGGCCTAAAATTACCACCTGTTCGGAGATGATGGGCTGGAAGGCAGGGTTTTCCGGCTGAAGGCGAATATGTCCGTCTTCCCGGAAGAAACGCTTAACCGTCGCCTCATCCTCTAAAAGCGCCACTACAATATCGCCGTTTTCCGCCACTGGAGTTTTGTGGGCTACTACATAATCCCCGTCTAGAATACCGGCGTTGATCATACTTTCACCAACTACCCGCAGGGCAAACAGCTCCCGGCCGCGGCACTGGCTCTCATTGATGGGAAGATAGCCTTCCACATCCTCCACCGCCAAAATCGGCAGGCCCGCGGTTACCCGGCCGAGCACCGGCACCTGGACGCTTCTCTCCACGCCGGAAATGTGAATCGCACGGTTCAGTCCCGCGTCCCGGGAAATGAAACCGTTCTCTTCCAGGGCCTTTAAGTGAGCGTGGACCGTAGAAGTGGACTTCAGCCCGGTTGCCGCGCAGATTTCACGCACAGACGGCGGAACCCCGTCCTGTGAGCGCTCCCTGAGGTAATCTAATATTTTCTGCTGGCTTTTATTCAGCTTTTTCAATGAGAAAACGCCTCCTTTCCTGGTTATCCCCAGTATACCATATTATTTTTAAAAAATCAAACAAATGTTTTTGTTTTTTATTATGAGGATTTTTTAAATTTTATTTACAAGAAATTCACAACTATTTTGGCCATATGGACTATAATAAAACCGTACTCAAAAGATGGAGCCGCACCATCTTGAGTATATGTTCTACCCTCCTCAATGTACCCCTCAAGCTAAAAGGAAGAAGCCGAATCCGTTTAGGGTTCGGCTTCTTCTTTTGTGTTTTTACCATTATATTTCCGTGCCGCTGTCCGCACAATGCCGCTTGTCCGCCGGCACCGCCGCAAAACCGCTGGCCTTCCTGTGCTTTCTTCCGGACGCTGTTTTCCGTCGGGCGGTGCTTTTTGTTGTTTCCATGGCCCTTTTCCCGGACGGGTAATTTACTTGTTCTGCTTCAGCCCGCGGCAGCTCCGGCAGGCCTTTGGAGCCCTCTGCTTCAGCCTTTTCTTTCTCCGGCGTTTTTGCCCTGTTGCAAAATCGGGCATACGGAAGCACGGCAAAAGCGCTGGATTTTCCAAAGGAAAATCCAGCTTATTTTTTTGTTTTTATTTTATTGATCCTCTTTCGAATATTACCTAAAAAACCCGGCAAGAATAACCCAAGAGGTGAAATGAAATGAGCAATATGCGTTATGCATCCCCGAAAAAATCCGGAAAGGGAGGAAAAGGCTTCTTTGTAGCGCTGGGCGTCTGCCTCATCGCCGTAGGAGCCGCCGCGTTCCTTACCTACCAAAATGTCTCACAATATTTTTCCCCCGAGCAGTCGGCTTCCTCACAGCAGCCGGAGTCCAAAGCGGAATCCACCCAGCAGGCCGGCAATACGGTCAGCGGCGTCAAGGAGACCGTCAGCAGCGCCTCCTCCAGCGAGGCGGCGTCCTCTGCGGCGGAATCAGAGCCTGAGCAGTCCGAGCCCGAGGTAAGCGATATTCCCCAGGAAGACTCCCAAGAGGATGGCGCCGCCCAGACGGCCGCCCAGACCAGCGGCATGGATTCCGTGGTTTACCCGGTAGGCGGCAACGTGCTGAAGGAATTCAGCGGCGAGGCGCCGATGTACTCCGTCACCCTTGACGACTGGCGCGTCCACGAGGGCGTAGACTTCGCCGCGGAAAAAGGCGCGGTGGTGAAAGCCTTTACCGGCGGCCAGGTCAAGGAAATCTACGACGACCCCATGCTGGGAAAAACCATGGTGATTTCCCACAGCGGCGGCTATGAAGCCTATTATTGCGGTCTGGGTGATACCACCCTGGTCAGCGCCGGGGATTCCGTCTATCCGGGCCAGGACATTGGTTCTGTCAAGGAAATTCCCAGTGAGGTCTTGGACGCCTCTCATCTGCACTTTGGCGTGAAAAAGGATGGCGTCTGGATCAACCCCATGGACGCGCTCGCCGGCGCGGAGCAGTAAGCCTGCCCCCGTTTCGTTTTAGGGGCACAATACAAAATTAAATAAAAAGAAGAAAAGGCACGCAGTCTCTCGCTGCCTTTTCTTCTTTTTTGCCGTTTTACCGTTATTCCATGTGAAAAATTTTAGGCTTCACCCGGCGCCGGCAGCGCGCCTAATCTTTTTGCTATCGGCTCCGGCTGGTAATCTCCTTCAAAATTTTATCCGGAATCGGCTGCGAGGTGAGGCTCGGCACGCCAAGGTAATAGCCTTGAAGGTAATCCACGCCCAAGCTTATTACGGTGTCCATTTCTTCCCGAGACTGAACCCCTTCGGCAATCACAAGGCTGTTGTTTTTTCTGGCAAAGGAAATAATATTGGAGATCATTTCCTGCCGGTTCTTATCCTGATGGCAGTTCCTCACAATGGACAAATCCACCTTAATGAAGTCCGGCCGCACAGCGAGCAGAGAGACCTCGCCGTTATATCCAGCCCCAAAGTCATCCAGAGCCACCTGGCCTCCGTGACGCTTCAAAAACGAAATTTTCTTGCGGGTATAGCTTTCCACTCGTTCCTCCTCCTCGGTCAGCTCTACTACCAGACTGCCGAGGTAAGGTCCGTACTGAGCCTCCAGCGCCTTTTCATCGGACTCGGAAAGCCCCTGGTTGGCGATAGAGTTGATAAACAGGCGGCAGTCCGGCGGTATATTTTTAAATCCGGTGAAGCTTTTCAGAGCCAAAAACCAAGTCAGCCGCTCGATCTGATAAAGCTTACCCTGGCTTTTCGCGAGGGAAAGCACCTCTAAGGGCGTTTCCAGAGAGGTGAGCCGGGGGCGCATCAGCGCTTCATAGCCGAAAACCTGGCCGGTGCGGGCGTTCACGATAGGCTGGAAATAGTAATCCAGAAGCTCCTCCTCAATCAGCCGGTTCAGTTCCTCGCTGTTATGAAGCAGGTAAGCGGATTTTTCATAGTCGGTGATATTAAATTCCGCGAACCGGCCCTTAGTCATATTTTTTACTGAATACATAGCGAAATCCGCGTATCGGATCAGCTGCTCATAGCTTTCAGAGTCCTTAGGATACCAGGCCACGCCGGCGGACGCCCGGATCCGGAACGACGGCCGGTTAGGCAGCTCCAGGGTGGAGGTTTGAATGCTCTTTTGCAGACGGTCGATCCGCTCCCTGGCCTGGTCTTCCGAATCATAGCCATATAGGAATAGATAAAATTCGTCCCCCGACATCCGGGAGATTACCGCATTTTCCGGCGAACCGATCCGCAGGGCGTTGGCGGCGGCGCGGATATACTGGTCGCCGTAATCATGGCCGAAGGTATCGTTGATATATTTTAGATTATCCAGATCCATCATAATCAGAGCCGCAACCTTCATCCGGCCGCGGTTCTGAAACAGCTGCCTCATCCGGCTGTGAAATGCCCGGCGGTTCAGCAGATTGGTCAGCAGGTCGTAATCCCGTTCATACTCGATTTTCTGCTTTTCCACCATCTCCTGGGTCACATCCTCCGCGATGCCCAGCATATGCTGCTCGCTGTCGATCAGCTTCAGCCGCACCCAGACGATACTTCCCTGGGAATCCGTTAAACGGAAGGTTTTGACCTTATCGGTGGAAAGGGCCGGATCAATATATTCCGCGATCGGGAGCATCAGCTCCTTAAACCGGTCCAGAGGAAGATACTGCAAGCCCTTCTCCTGGCCGATCAGGAAGATTTTGAAAAAATTGGTGGTGAAGTATACCTCCCGGCCGCCGATGGTATACTCAAAGGCACCCAGGGGAAAGCTGGCCATTTCCACAATCTGAGAAAGCTTAGAGGCGGAATCTGCCACCGCTTCGCCTAAGGTTTCAATCGCGTTGGTCAGCTCGTCGAATTCCCGAATGTGGATCCGCTGGAGCCGCACCGGCTGCCTAGGATTCAGCCCCCGAACCTGATTCACCAGAGACTGAATTGGTTTGGTGGTCGATCGGATGGTATAAAAGATGCTGGCGGCGCCGATGAGCAGGGTCAAGGCGACGGCCAGGAAAAAGGCGATGCGAGCCGAATCTGCGGCGCCGAAAAGAAGCCGGTTTTCAATCACGCCCATCAGCACCCACTGGTCGTTTGCAAAGGGGGCGTTGTTGTTATAAAGCTTCAGCTTCTGAACACAAGCATAGGTGGTATCGGTAAAATTGCCGTTATCCACTAGAGAAAAGCAGTTCTCCCTGACCGGCTCTCCGGCTGTGAGAGCGCCGTCGCTGCCGGAATACAGATAGGTATACAGCGGGCCGGTGGACACCACGGGAACATATTGGTTAGAATCCGGCTGGCGGACCGCCAGCACGTAGGATGCGCTGGGCTCTTCTGAGAGCTCCGTATAGGGCAGCAACTTGCTTAGATAATCCAGGGTAATGTCCACCCCCAGTACGCCGTAAACCGTTCCATCCGGCGCTCTTAGGGGTATCGAATAGGTGATGGCCGGCATGCTCCCCTCATCCAGATAAAAGGGCTTGCTCCAGTAGCCCAGCTCTTTTGGTTGCGCATCCGGATAGCTTTGGGCCGCCCGGATGGGATTCTGGTAAAACAGGTTCCTCTGGTCGTTTTCTCCGCTGAAAAGAAAGACCGGATGCCATTCAGAATCCATCGGGATCCCCAGCTCCTTGGTAATGGCGGTCGGAGCCCGCTCGACCAGGAGATCCGAATTATCCAGAGAGGCGGTTGAGGGGTCCATATTCCGAAAGTATAACCCGCTTTTTACTGTGTCGCCGTTGTCATCCACAGCCGGAGAGCCTTCCAGCACCAGGAAAGCTCCCGTCACGCCGTTGCGGCGCAAAAACTCGATCACATCCGCGGCGCTGTTCCTCAGCAGTTCCACCGCCAGATCAGAATTGGTTTCAATTTCATCAAAGCCGGCGTTGTTTTTTTCCAGCACCTGGGAAAAATGCGCCTCAATCTCCTGCTCGGCTTCCATCAGGTTGGACCACCAGGAAATCATTTCATACTCTAAATAGTTTTTTCGGGTAATGATCTGCTGATTGAAAATATCATAAGAATCTTCACTCAGCCTTTCAATGGCGCCGCTGCCAATGATAGAACCGGTGATCAGCCCTGTTTGCAGCAGCAAAACAACGCCCATCACCAGAAACATTCTGGTGCCTATAGAGCTTCGGCGGAATTTTTCTTTCATGCTTTCTTCCAGCTTTCCGGTTTATTGAATGGATTCCTCCAGCTTTCCACGGAACTCCTTGAGCCAGCTCTGAAATCTTTCCTCCGTGGTAAACTGAGCGGCGGCCTCCTTGCGGGTCATTCCCCCGTCCACCAGAGCCTGAATTTGCTCCAGGTCGGCCTGAGCCCGGTCGGTCATGCAAGATTCCAGCACGTTCCTGGCGTTGGTTCCGTTTTCAAATGCTTTATTGGTATAGAGGGTATAGCCGTTCACCACGTCGATGGCCACGGTTAAGGTCTTTTCCAGCGCTTCAGCTGCGCCGCTTAGCTCGGCGGCTTCCAGAGCTTTCAGGCTGTTGGCCTCCTTTTTCACCGGCAGATAACCGGATTCTGTAGAAAATTGCAGGTTTCTCTGGGCGTCGGTAAACCACTTCAAAAACTCCACCGACGCGTATTCCCGCTTTTCGTCCGACTTCACCACCACCATGCCGGCGCCCTGCTGAACCGCGTAAGGCGACCCGTCCTTAAAAACAGGCGGCGGCAGCACCAGGGTTTCAATCTGATAGCTTTCTGTATCGCTTATGGTCACCTGGGTGGGAAAATAGGCCGCGCCTGAGGTCGAGCCTACCAGGGCGATCAAATCTCCGGTCTTCACATCGTCAGAGCGAAATTTCCCATAGGCGCCAAAATGTCCTTGTACCATAGGCACATAATAATTTTCCCACAGCTTTCTCAGGGTATCCTCATCTGTGTCAAAGGTTACCTTTCCGTCCTTCACCGCGAAGATCTCGTGGCCGAGCTGCTTGCAGCCGATGATAAAATAATTAGCCACCGCGTTCCTTCCGAAAAACGCCTTGCCTCCGGACCATTCGTAATACTGGGCCGCGGTTTGGGTCACGCCCTCTACAGTAGATAGAGAATCCAGGCTGGCGCCGGTATCAGCGGCGAATTTATCCCAATCGGTTTTGTTCAGCATGAACACCTCTGTGGATTTCGCCACCGGAAAAATTTTCAGGTTTTCCTCTTGGTCGAACCGGCCCTCGTCGATATATGCGTCCACGTACTGGTCCAGCTCCTCCTGGGTCATATAAGAATCCAGCGGCGCCACCAGCCCCCTCTGGTCCATGGCATAAGCGGTATCCACATAGGCGGAGAAAATATCCGGAATTTCACTGGCGCCCACCTTTTTATCGGCGGCGTCTGTCACCTTCTGGATCAGGTCGTTCACATTGCCCTGGCAGAAAGCCTCCACCACAATGCCCTTTTCGCGGCCCACCGTCTCGTTAAACTCTATTACCAGGGAGTCAAAGGCTTCCTTCAGTGCGCCGTTATAATAGTGCCAGATTTCGATGGCGGTCGGTGAGCTGGGATCCAGCTGAACCTGAGACGGTGCGCTCTGGCAGGCGCACAAGGTCAGCATTGCGGCCGCGGTCAGGGCCGCGGCGGTTCTTTTTAATTTCATGATGATTCTCCCTGTTGCGGCGGTACGCTCTTATTTGCTCCTGTCTAAAAAAGCCCTATTCGGCCCGCTGGTTTCTAAGGGCGTCCGCTGGTTTTCGTTTGCGGCTTTGGCTCCGCTAATGGTATGAAGCCATTATACCATAGGCCCATCCCGTTCGCAATGAATCTTAATTTTTTCTTTTCCGTCCGCCGCGTCCCAGCCTGTGAAAGGTTTTCCGCTGGAATAATAATAATCCCTCTTATCCCTGCATAAACATTAGCAAACGTATTCATAAAGGGAGGGTACAGGGTGAAAGGCATTGTTGAGGAAAGAGCCATCGAACTAGGGGAATATATTATTGAAAGCAAAGCCACCGTGCGCAAGGCCGCGAAAAAATTCGGCGTCAGCAAAAGCACCGTACATAAGGACGTTGCAGAGCGTTTAAAATATGTGGATCCCCAATTATATAAACGGGTGAAAACGGTTTTAGAGATCAACAAGGCCCAGCGGCATATCCGCGGCGGCTTGGCTACCAAGCAGAAATACTCGGCGGAACGCCTGACCGCCAGGAAATAGCCGCGGGGAGGCTCTCCACAGAAAAAGGCTTTCCGGGACTCCAAAGGAGTCTTTGGGGCCTTTTTAGCTTTTTATTAGGCTCCTATAAGCAGAACCCGTCGTTTCCGGCTCAGCCGACTTCGATTTACGGCCGCCGTTTTTCTGCGCCCGGAGCCGCGCCTGAACAGGGCCCTCGCCTCCCGGTTCTGCGGCGCCGGCGGCTGCGGTGGTTTTTTTACGCGCCGGAGCCTTTTGGGTGGCGGAAGCAGAACGGCAGCATTCCCAGAAAAACCAGAAACGTCAGGGCCTCCGCGCAAGGCACGGCCAGCCACACGCCGGTAAGGCCGAACAGCTGAGAGAGGATAAACACCGCCGGAATCACCGCCGCGGCGCCTCTTAAAGCAGAGAGGAGAAAGGCCGGGCCTCCCTTAGACAGGGATGCCAGATAGGAGGAGGCCAGGATATTAACGCCCATCATGGGAAACGCGAGAAAATAAAGGGGCAGGCCCTGGCTGGCCAGGCGCTCCATTTCCAGATTGTTTTCCTGATTGAAGACGCCCACAACCGGCTGGGAGAAAAACCAGCCGACTCCTAAGAACAGCAGGCCGAAAGCCGCCGACGTAATAAGACCGTAATAAAAAATCTGCTTCACATGCCGCATCTGACCGCTGCCGAAGCTGCGGCTGACGATAGGCTGGATTCCCTGGGCCACGCCGGTAAAGATAGAGACCACGATCAGCGCCAGGTTTGCGATGATTCCATAGGCCGCCACCCCCACATTGCCCGACAGGGACAGAATGATCTGGTTAAACACCAGCATAACGATACCGGAGGATACCTCTGTGATCAGGGAGGAAACCCCCAGGGAAAGGATTCCCCGGGCTTGTTTGCCGTTCAGCGGGCACCAGACAGGCCGGAAGCTGTTCTTCCGCCGGAGAAAGTGTGCGGAGGAAATAAGGAGGCCGATTCCGGGGGCGGCGCAGGTAGCCAAGGCCGCGCCGAACATCCCCATGCCCAGGGGGAAAATAAAGACGTAATCCAGCACGATGTTGCTCAGGCACCCCACCAGCATGGCGGCCATAGAAAGGTTCGGCTGTCCGTCGTTGCGGATAAAGCAGACCAGCAGGTTGTTAAATAAAAACAGCAGGGAAAAGGTGAAGAGAGTCCTCAGGTAAATGCTGGCAAGCTCCTGCACCTGTCCAGAGGCTCCCAGGGCTCCGGCGATTTCCCAAGAGAACACAAGCCCCGCCGCAGTGAAAAGGATTCCTAAAAGCGCCGCCATTCCCGCAGCGTGAGTGAACACCTGGTTGGCCTCGTCCTCCCGGCCCTCGCCCCGCAGAATGGCGTAACGGGTGGCGCCTCCCATCCCCACCATCAATCCCAGGCCGTTGAGCAGGCTGTAGGCCGGCAGCACCAGATTCAAAGCGGCAATGCCGTCGCTTCCCACCCCGGCGGAAATAAAATAGGTATCCGCCAGGATATAGCAGGAAAGCCCCACCATGCTCAGCACATTCAGGGAAACATACTTTGCGAACTGACGGAAAACCCCTTGGTTTTTTCTCATGGAACACGCCTCCTTTCAGGGAAAATAACAGGAAAAGCGCCTGTGGCCTTCCTGGGGAAAGCCATCCAGCGCCCGCCTTCTTTTTCCTTTTGTTCCTATGGTCCCACTATCCTATCACGGGAAATTTTACTTGTCAAGGGCGGGACAGCTCCCGGAAAAAAATTTTTTACCTGGGCCAGCTTTGTTTCTTCAAAAAAAGGAAAAAAAGGCTTTTTTGTCTTTGGTTTCAATACAAATAGTATAAACATAGATGTATTATACTCTAAAAGGCGGAAAATCCGAGGATTTTCCGCCTTTTTCGTGAAAGAACGCCGGCTTACAGATGGAACCGGTATTCCGTGGTGTAATGATACATCTCGCCGGGGCTGGTGATTCCGCCGGGAAATTCCGGGTGGTTGGGAGAATCTGGGAACAGCTGGGTTTCCAGGCACACGCCGCCGTGGGCGGGATAGTGCTTGCCGCCTTTCCCCGGGGCGGGACCGTCCTGGTTGGCGGTGTAAAGCTGCACCCCAGGCTTATCCGTATAAACATCCATCTGAATGCCGGTTTTTGGGGAGGACAGGGAGGCGATCCGCTTTGTGGCGCCGTCCCAGCCGTTGATGACGTAATTCAGGTCGTAGCCGTTGTTATCCTTTAAAAACGGCACATCCGCCCCGATATCCCGGCCCACCGCCTTGGGGGAGGTAAAGTCGAAGGGCGTGCCCTTCACCGGGGCCAGCTCGCCGGTAGGCAGCAGTGCTTCATTGGCGGCGGTAAAGTAATCCGCGTCAATCCAAAGGATATGGTCCAAAGCCGTTTCCCCGTCGCCGGAAAGATTGAAGAAGGAATGGTTGGTCATATTCACCGGGCACTTCTGGTCGGTAGTGCCCCGGTATTCAATTTTCCACCCGTTGTCCTTGGTGAGGGTGTAGGTCATATCCATGGTTAAATTTCCCGGGAAACCGTTATCCCCGTCTGGGCTTTCCAGCCGCAGGGTCACCGAGGGCTCCTCGCCATCGTCTTCCCTGACCCCCTGCCAGTTGCGGAAGGTAAAGCCGTCGCCGCCGTGAAGGGTATTGCCGTTTTCATTGATGGTGAGATGGTACTCCCTGCCGTCGATGGTAAATTTCCCTCCGCCGATCCTGTTGGCGTAGCGGCCCACCGCCGCGCCGTAGCAGCCCGGGGTTTTCAGGTAGCCGTCCAGGTCGTCATACCCAAACTGCACATCCCGCGGAATCCCCTGCCGGTCCTTCACCAGCAGAGACTGAACCACGCCGCCGTAAGTATAAAAGGATATTTTCAGGCCGTTGGCGTTTTCCATGGTGTATTGGTAAACCACGGAGCCCTGTACTTTTCCCGCTTCTTTTTTCGTAATCATTCTCTTGGTTCCTCCTCTATATTGATAGAAACGCCCAGCTCATCCAGCTGCTTTTGGTCCACCGGCGCCGGAGAAGCCGTCATTAGTTCACTGGAATTTGCCACCTTGGGATAAGCGATCACATCCCGGATGCTGTCGCAGCCCAGCATCAGCATCACCAAACGATCCAGCCCGAAGGCCATGCCGCCGTGGGGCGGCGCGCCGTAGCGGAACGCGTCGATCAAAAAGCCGAACCGCTCCTGGGCTTCCTCCCGGGTAAAGCCCAGGGCCTTGAACATCCGCCGCTGCAGCTCCGGGTCGTTGATCCGGATGGAGCCGCCGCCCACCTCGTTGCCGTTTAACACCATATCGTAGGCCCGGGCGCGGACAGCGCCGGGGTTGGTTTCCAATTGGCCCAAATCCTCGTCGTTGGGGTGGGTAAAGGGATGGTGCTTGGCCACATACCGGTTTTCTTCCTCGTCATATTCAAACAGTGGGAAGTCGGTGATCCACAGAAGGCTGGGCTTGCTTTCGTCGATAGCGCCCATGCGCTTGGCGCACTCGCACCGCAGGGCCCCCAGGGTATCGAACACCACCTGGCCCTTGTCGCTGGCCACGATGAACAGCAGGTCGCCGTTCTCCGCTTCCAAGGCGGACCGCACCCCGGCGGCTTCCTCCTCCTTCAGGAATTTTTCATAAGAGGAACTGGAGGTCCCGTCCGGGTTCAGCTTAGTCCAGGCCAGGCCCTTGGCGCCGTAGGACTTTACCCACTCCGCCAGCTTGTCGATTTCTTTTCTGGTCAGGGTCTTTGCTGCCTGTTTTGCAACGATTGCCCGAACACTGCCGCCAGCTTCGATGGCAGAACGGAATACTACAAAATCCAAATCCGAAACCAAATCGGAAATATTCTGCAATTCCATGCCGAACCGTGTATCTGGCTTGTCTGAGCCGTAGCGTTCCATCGCTTCCTTGTAGGTCATTCTCGGCAGCGGAGTCGGAATGTCCATGTTCAGCACCTTTTTGAACAGGTACTGTACAAAGCCCTCAGTCATCTGCAAAATATCTTCGACATCTACAAATGACATTTCCAAGTCGATTTGGGTAAATTCCGGCTGACGGTCTGCACGCAGATCCTCATCACGGAAACATCTTGCAATCTGGATGTAACGGTCTACGCCTGAACACATCAGAAGCTGTTTATAAAGCTGCGGAGACTGTGGAAGTCCGTAGAAAGATCCCGGATGAATACGGCTTGGTACAAGATAATCTCTCGCGCCTTCCGGAGTTGTCTTTCCAAGCATCGGAGTCTCTACTTCAAGGAACCCCTCGTCTGAGAAGAACTGACGTGTCAGTGTCATAACCTGACTCTTCATACGAAGATTTCTCTGCAGATCTGGTCTTCTAAGATCAAGATAACGATATTTCAGACGGATATCTTCTTTTGTCTTTGAGTTTTCTTCAATCGGGAACGGAGGTGTCTGTGACTCAGAAAGTACACGAAGTTCGCTAGGGATCACTTCAATCTCACCTGTCGCGATCTTGTCATTCACTGCACCGGAACGTTTCTCAACCTTTCCGACAACAGCAACTACATACTCTGCACGTAAAGATGCTGCTTTCTCAATGATCGCTGCATCTGTAGTTCCTTCTTCACATACAACCTGTATAATTCCAGAACGGTCTCTTACGTCTGTAAATACAAGTCCTCCTTTATTTCTGTTCTTCTGTACCCATCCCATGATAGTTACAGTTTCCCCAACATTGGCTACTGAAAGTTCACCACAACGGTGTGTTCTCTTAAGCCCCTGCATTGATTCAGCCATGGTTATTTACTTCCTTTCCCTTTTTTCTATAAGTTATCAACAGAATCTCTGTAGCACTCTGTAATATCTGTGTATCCCTGTTCTGCAAGCTGCTCCTTCTGGAACTTCTTGTTCTTCTTCATGTTCATGATCATTACCTGACGGCCTGCTGCACGCTCCTTCTTCGCAAGATCAAGAACCTTGAGCATACCTTCCTTCGGCATATTCTTCTCGATCAAGAATGCCTTCTTCTCTTTGCTTGTCGGAACTTTGTATCCACGCTCCATCAGAAGCATGACAATACGTTCAAATCCGATGGAGAATCCAACTGCCGGTGTATCCTGTCCTGTAAACTTACCGATCATCTTGTCGTAGCGTCCGCCGCCACCTACAGATCCGCCGAACTCATCCATAGAAATCTCAAAAATAGTTCCTGTATAATAAGACATTCCACGTACCAGTGTCGGATCAAACAGCATACGGAAATCTGCTTCCTTCGCACTTTCAACGCTTGTGATGATCATTTCAAGAGAGTCTGCCGCATCTTCCGGAAGGAAGCCCTGAAGTTTTTCCTTGCATGCACGGACACCTTCTACATCTCCTGTAATCTCCTTGAACAACTGAAGATATTTCTCAACAGATTCCTCTGCATATCCATTTTCCTTCAACTCTGCTGCAACACCGTCAAGACCGATCTTGTCCATCTTATCCAGTGTAATAAATACACTGTCATAATCTTTCTCTTCAAATCCGCTGTAAGCTGCCATTGCCTTCAGGAAACGGCGGTCATTGATACGGATTGTAAAGTTATTGAAATCCAGTTTTCCAAGCAGAGATGTTGTAGCAAGGATCAGCTCGATCTCAGCAAGGTTGGATGGCTCGCCAAGAATGTCAATATCACACTGCATAAACTGGCGGTAACGTCCTCTCTGCGGACGGTCGGCACGCCATACACTTCCCATCTGAAGCGCTTTGAACGGTGCCGGAAGCTCATTAGAATGATTTGCATAATATCTGGACAGCGGAAGTGTCAGGTCATAGCGGAGTCCTCCGTCTACAAGATCAGCTTCTTCCTTCGCCTCTGCAAGTCTCAGCTTCTCTCCACGCTTTAAGATCTTGAATATCAGCTTCTCATTATCTCCCCCCTGCTTACTGCACAGGTTCTCGATATGCTCTACACATGGAGTCTCAATGGATGAGAATCCAAAGCTTCTATATGTCTCTTTGATCAGACCGATCACATAATCTCTGATCTCCATCTCTGCTGGAAGAATATCTTTCATTCCTGTTACCGGTTTTTTCTTTAATGCCATAGCACTTCTCCTTTTCGTTCTATCTTTTCACTACTATAATCTCTTGATTTCGTAATGTTCTTCATAAAAAATGCACCTTAATCACGAGTCTTATATAATAAGTCAACTCCCTCTTTAAGGGTTTCCGTTATCGTCTGTTGATGCTTCTCAGAATAGTCCCTAAGTTTCTGATGTTCCTCCGCAGACATTCGGATTGTCACAATTTTATCTTTGATCACGTCTGACTTCGGACGTCCCATCTTAGCCATAGGTAATCTCCTTTCTCTCACCTATTCTATTATACTTTCGTAATACGAAATGTCAACTATTTTTGATTCTGTTTATTTTTGTTCTAATTGAAATGCCTTTTTCAGAATGATACACTTTATTTGGATTAAAAAATCTGAGATAGATGGTTAGGATGATATGCAAACAGTTATTGAAAAACTGATGGAACCCGATCTTATTTTGTGGTCTTTTCCGCTGTATTATTTTAATGTTCCTGGTATCTTAAAGAATTTGATCGATCGACAACTTCCTATGAGTCTTCCTTTTATGAGTACAAGGCAGGATGGATATGGAAGCGGCAGTCATGAAGCCAGATATGATATGGAAGTCAAAAGGCATGTGCTAATCTCTACCTGTGGCTTTTATTCTGCAAACGAAAACTATGACAGTGTGTCGCGAATGTTTGATCATTTCCTTAATCTCTTTTGTCTGCCTGTTATAAATCAAATTCCTTCAGCAACTTTTCCTGATACTCCTTGTCAGCTGCTGCTTTCACGATATCATCTGTACGTCCATGTTTTGATAATTCGAGAATTAATT
>OHJP01000633.1_pt1 | contig 17804 bp, 13 predicted proteins | sample 1568591 | NCBI WGS metagenome assembly OHJP01 (sample SAMEA3879567, study PRJEB24766) | human gut metagenome | biome: human-associated habitat; feature: feces | place: USA | collected 1985/1987
TTAACCAATATCTCGATGCCATGTACGAAGTCAGCGTTCCGCAAAAAGGAGGCGTGGGGTCTACAGCACGGCACATTGTGTCCTCGCTCGCGCGCAACGTTGCGACCTCTGCCACGCTCAACACCATCGCGGCAGACGCCTCGTTGGGTGACAGTGACGCCCAGCCGGCAACTTCGACCGTGGCGTTTTACCTCGACATGTTGGAGAGCATGTACGCGATTGTAAATCTGCCCGGCTGGGATGCACCCGTCCGCGCAAAATCCCGCCTGCGCACCAAGCCAAAGCGCTATTTTGCCGACCCATCCATTCCCGCAGCCGCGCTTGGAATGAATCCTGAAAGGCTCCTTGCGGACGGCCAAACTTTTGGCCTGCTCTTTGAGTCTCTGTGCATTCATGACCTGAGTGTCTACACCTCATGCCTGCCCGGCTCGCATCCGGGCTCACTCCACTACTATGGCGACTCCGACGGGCTTGAGGTCGATGCCATCATCGAGCTGAACGACGGCCGCTGGGCAGCGATAGAAATCAAGCTCGGCGAATCCAAGGTTAGCGACGGAATCCGCAACATCGAGCGCCTGCGCCGCAAGGTCGCCCTGAACCCTGCCGCGCGCAACCCCCAGCCGGAGTTCTGCGCCGTCATCACCGCGACCTCGCCCTTCTGCCGCTACGACGCCGAGCACGACGTCTACGTGTTCCCCATTGGAGCGTTGCGGGCGTAGGGCAATCCATTCTGGGGCGCCGGATTTGTTCGACCGGCAATTCGGTCAACGAAGTTACAGCCCCGCATCGTCATAGGTAATGGCGCATCCGCAGGTTGGGCATTGTTGAGGATAGATTGGAAGGCGCAGGCCTGTTCGAGCCCGAAGCTCAGTAGCGTGTTTGTCGCGGATATCGATGAAGCTGATGTCTAGGCAAGGGAGGTCTGCGTCACAGCGAGGGCAGGGCAGACAGATTTGGCTGCAGGTGGCCTCGACGAGCGGGAACAGGCTCCGGTCCATTAACGCTCGCGGCAGGTTTCCGTACGCGCCTCGTGCAATATCACTTCGCCATCCCATGGTCTCCCCTTTCCCGTTTTAACTGTTGAGGAGAGGATGGCAGGATCGCGCAATACTCGATGCGGCGCGGCGCGATCCGATCAATCAACATGATTGGGTCGCGACGGGCCGCCTCTGCCTAATACGGAGCAACGGCTTCCGCCCGACGTCGCGATTCCGAGAAATCGAACTCGGCGCGATGAGCCTCAAGAAAACGGGCGTTTGGACGCAGGCGATGCTCATCCGGCTCGCGCAATACCGACCCTACAAACGCGGCATAGTCCGTATGCTGCAGAAGGTACGACCCGCAAAGCTGATAATCGCCGCGCACCAACTCAAACGAAATCAGATGGGCATCGAACAGCGAATGCAGGTCGCGGCGCAGCAGAATCCCGTTGCTGACAACCCGCGACTTGGGACCCGAGTAGTTCTCGATATGCGCAGCTTCGAGCGCTTCGTTGACGTTGCAACCCGAGACGGCGCATCGACCGGTATAGGCCTCAAAGAGCTCAGTGCGAAAACGCTGCTGGCCGATTCGCTCACGACGCAGCGCATAACGAACCTTGTCATCATCGCTCGCTGGAATGCCAGAAAACTCCGCCGCAACCGGAGCGTCCTTCATGTAGCTCATATCGGGGAAGAAACGAGCATCGGGTCCGCCCTTATGGACAGGGCCGTGCAGCACAAACCAGCTGTTCTCGGGCTCGTAGCGCTCGACGAATGCGAGACCCAGCACCTTGTAGCCAGCGCTCGTTGCAAAGAACACGCCAACGGGAACACCGCATTCCATGCAGTTGATCATCTTTTGGTTGTAGTCCTGGTCGCGCCAGTTTTCGACCGATGCGCTTTGCGACGAGTACTTGAGCACCCACGTGCCGTCCTCAAGATAGAGCGGCGGAACATCGGGGTAGGCGCCACGCTTGGAATTGTGCACCGAGAGCGCAAAGGTCTTATCACGCGGATGCTTGACGCGTCCGCGACCAGGCCAAAAGATGCCCGAATCGCGCGACACGGGAAAGAGTTCGGAATCAATCGTCAGGCGAAAGGGATATTGAGGGCTGTCGGCATTCGTGCGATGCGGAAGCTTGTCCCACAGCCCGCCGCGCTGCTCCTCGCGCAAGAACCATTCCCAAGCCTGGACATATTCAGACGGCACAAAGCTGCAAGCGCGGTCAAAACTCGGCCGAGCAATCAGCGGAACACTAGAAGCAATGCCGCCCATAAGGAACCTCCAGGAAAAACAGTTCCTCACATTATCGCCGATGCACTGATGGCGCCAAACGAAAAAGGGACCACTTCCTTCGAAGTGGGCCCTTGGGACAGACCTAATTGACGAATTAGATCCAACTCGATCCTACTTACCGTCCGGCACGATACCGACCAAGCTAACTGTTACATCAAAAGTCGGAGAGACGGTGTTCTTGGCCTGCTCGGACCAGTTTTGGCAGTCGGAGTCGGTGCCTTCCATCCAGATGACGATCTTCATGTTCGTGCCGTTGTAGCCAACGTTCTTTGCGATGGCCTGCGGTTTTGCTCCGGTAGGCTTGGAATAAGAACCACCCGAACCGGTTGCCGCCCAATCGCCGCCGTTCTGGTCAATCAAGCTCGTGCCGGCAACATGTGCGTAGGTTGGTGCCTGAGTCGCCGCTCCCTCGAGCGAAACACAGCTCCAACCAGTCGTTGAGGAAACATCGTTGCCATGCTCAGTAGTCGAAGGTTCTATCGGAGCGTAGACAACCTTAAGCTCATCGCCAATAACGATGCCAACGCGCAGGCTACCCTTAATCTTGTTGAACCATTCACCCGTTACGTTGCCAGAAGGCTTGATAGTAACAGGATTCGTGCCGTCTAGATAGACATCAGCGATACCCGTATTGGTGACGGTATAAAGCGTGTAGTCCGCAGCAACATAGGCGTAGTAGGAACCAGAACCGCTGGCTAACGTATACTTTCCTGTGCTGTCCGCAGTGACTTTCTGATAACCGGAGACATTCGTGCCATTCCAAGTTTTGGGCACAAACCAAGATTGAGCATTGTTGGTCGAGGAGGGGCTAATTTCATGACCCTCGGAACTGGCAGTGGTCTGTTTGTCCGAGCCATCATGGTTAACGTTTTTGCCCTGAGCAATTTGCAGCACCATGCCATTCGCTTGGGCGGAAATAGTGCTCGTTGTTGCATGGACCCTGCTATTCGTGACAAACCATGCGTAGGTGGTTGCTGAAAGCGCCAACGCCGAGACGACGACGGTCAATGCCGCTCCAATAAGTTGAATCTTGAGTTTCTTTAACGAATCGTGCATGTTCGTCGCCTCCCTCCGTTAAGAAAAAGGGCAGGATCCCGGGCTGGGAACCTGCCCTTCGCAAGCCGTTATAGAACTACTTATTTCTTGTTCTGGTTTTCAGCGGTAAAGGTAACGGTTAGCTTGGAAGAGTCAGTCAGCTTCTTAAGGTTGTTAGTGTAAACCTTTGCATCGCTGCCCTCAAAGAAGATATAAATGTCTACTTCGGTATCCTTATCAGCAGTAATAGTGTCTGCGAGAACACCATTGGCAGCGGTAATGCCGTTAGAACCAAGCTTGAACGTACCGTCTTTGTCAAGAACAACCCACCTGTCGCCACACGTCACCAAGAGACGAAGCGCAGAGTTAATATCGGAGTTGGTAGAAAGGTTGGTTTCGTTACCATCCGCAGATTTCGCCTCAACGGAATCGATCTTTAAATTGGAGAGGTTCTGGCCGCGGGAGCTGATGTTGAAGACGTTCTTCTTAGCGAATTCCTTATCAACTGCCTCAGCAGGAGTGCCTTCCGTGCCCACAAGGGTCAATCCATCCTTCAGGGTGCCGTTGTCGACATCGGTGCCGTAGCCCGTCATGAACTTACCCACGGTAGACCCAATCTCCTCACCAAAGGTGGCAGGGTACAGCTTGGTTGCCTCGGTATCGCTGGCAACATCAAACGTGCTGTCCACGCCCACAGCGGAGCCGTTGTACTTAATCGTCATATACGATGCGTTCGACTGCGCAGTAATGCTGCTCGTCGTTGCCTTGACGGTGTTGTTCGTCACAAACCATGCGAAGGTGGCGGAGCCGAGGGCTACGGCTGCCACGAGGACCATGGCGATGGCGGCGCCCATCTGCTTCTTTAATGCCTTGGTATCCATACGGACCCCTTTCTTTCCCCATTCATCCCAGATGACCCTCGAGAAGCCCGGAAGGGGAGCCCGCGCTTTCGTGTTGGATGTTGCTTGCCCATCCTTTAGACATGGAATTGAGAATACCATAATTCTTACGATTTCCTTATGAGTTTTCGGCAGCCTACATTCCGGCAGATTCATAGGTCTACCTCGGGCTATATGTGGTGCTATGTGAACATCGTTTACCTTATTTGATCTCTCTCCCGCAAAGCCGTAAGTCCCTCTTAAGCCTTGCGACCGCAGTGCCACGCCATCGCATACATTCACCCTCTGCAGGGCTTCTGCCCCAGCCCTCCTCCACTCGCTATACTGGTGTGGCACGTGTCATTTTTGCCTGCTAAACGGGCTATTTGTTGGGAGGGCTCATGCCTGCCGCCAATCAACCCAAGGGAAGCGTTTCCACCGGATCGATTAAGCCGGTGACGCGCAAGGCCGTTCGTTGTCAGCGCGAAGTCGCTTGGTTGGTCACGCAGGCGGCCGGCAAGCTCGTCGCCACCACCGACGACGTCAACGCGCCGACGCCCAGCTTTGTACTGGCGGCGGCATTGTCGTACACCCGCAAGCAAGAGCAGGCCGCACGGGACCGTGGCGCCGCGATTGACTACGAGGCCGTCATGGGTCCCGACCTTGCGAGCTTTTGCCAGACTTCGGGGCTGCCCGCAGCACCTAACGCGCTTTCGGACACGGGCTACATGTTCACGCTCTCGGGCGCGGATCTGATCCGCGACCTTTACGCCTACTGTAGTGACCTGGACGAACGCATGGGAGACGCGACGCAGGTCAAACCGGGCTACGCAATCAAGCTCGCGCTGCGGTTGTTCTTGCTGGACGCCACCGCTGGCAACGGCGCTACCTCCGCAGACAACGCCTCCGCATAACAAAAGCGCCGGGCCGAGAAATCACTCCCGGCCCGGCGCTTCTTCGTTCTACTTGTCCCCGTCCCCTGCGGGCGAGTTCTTTTGATTGCGACGGTTACTCCAGGTTACGTTGTGCTCCTTGTAGTAATCGGGCGCCTCGTTGCCGCTCGCGCTAATGGGGTCGTTGCCGGTCAGGGTGTCGGTAATATCCTGCACGAACTTAACGAACAGGCTCGAATCGTCGGTCTCGGACGAATCAAAATCGAAACCGAACTCCACCGCGCCGCCGATAATCTTGTCCACGCACTCCGGATCGTCGCCGTCCAGCCAAATGACCACGGTGTATTTGTCCACATCGCCCACGCGAAAGTTCGCGTGGCTGATGGTCGTCACCACGTCTTTGGACGCAAACGGCTCGGTGTTGGGCTCGGGGTTGCCGTTGGCCGCGGCAGCCGCGTAGGTGGGCTCGCCATTGCGATACACCCTCACGCGCGCGGCCTTCTCCACGCCCTTGCTGGCGCTGACCACCTTGAGCTTGGCGCTGTAGCCCAGATCGGTCTTGCCGGCGTTGCGGATATAGAAGGTGTACGCCACGTAGTTCTTGCCGTTGTGGCTTCCGTCGATGTCGTCCAGGTTGTCGGGCAGGTCCTCGGCAGCGATATTGGTGCCGTTGTCCAAGGCGTCGGCGGCCAGGCGCGCGGTGGCGTTGTTGAAGTCGCCGTTGTCGGCAATGGCCACGCCGCGGCGGAACAGCTCCAGGCGGTTGAGGTTGATGGTGAAGTTACCCATGTTTTCCTGCATAAACGACAGGGCGAACAGCACGCCAAAGGCAAGTGCCAACACCACGAGGGCCTTTTGCAGCTTGTCCATGCGCAGCAGCGCCGCGCCGATACGTTCCATGCGGCGCTTGGGCATATACATGGATACGACCGCATCGGGGTCGATGTCGTCGAGGTCCTGGTCGGCCAGCGCCTGCTCCAGCTCCTCGATGCGCACCACGCCGCGCAGCTTGGGCTTGGACTTGCGTTTGGGTTTGCCAAAGCGCTTGCGGGAGGTGGGAGCCTGCTCGGGCGCGGAGTCCTCGCCGGATGCGTCCTCGGCATTGGCGCCGGATGCGTCCTGCGACGTGTCCTCGGCCAAGCCCTCGACCAAATCCTCAGCCAAATCCTCGGCAGCTTGATCTTTGTTGTCGTTACGCTTGAACAGAGCCATGGCGATCAGATCTTATATTTGGTGCGAATGTAGCCGACGTATTCTTTGACGAGCTCGCGCTCCATGTCGTCGGCGTAGCGGAACTGCAGGCCGCAAACGTTGCGGTACAGGCTGCCCTTGGGCGCACGGCGCACCCAGCACACAATGCCCAGCTGCTCGGGCAGCTCGTGGCGCTCGCCCTGCAGGCGAATCGCGGGCATTTGTACGGCCAGGGCCTCGCCCACGTCGGGGTAATCGTTAAGGTAGATAGCCAGGCCGCCGGCCGAGACGTCGATGGTCATGGCGTCCTCGGGCTCGGGGGTCGGCGCGTTGTCGCGCTGGTAGGTCAGGCGCATGGCGACCTTAAAACGCTCGTCGCGGCGCTTGACAAAGGTGCGCTGCTCAGCGACTTTGCGCATTTTCCAGTAGGTGCGGATGCCCTTTTTCTCGACCGACTCGGGGTAGCCGGCGAGCACGAACGTCTCCTCGCCCACTTTGTATTGCAGCAGCAGCTTTTGGTTTTCATCCATGATAAGCGGCTTGCCGGCGAGCATGGGCGCGCTCATAAGAAAGTACGCCTCGTCCAGGTTCTCTTTGTACGTGGCGAGCATGTTGAAGTCGGTTTTTTGGCCCATGGGCACGTCGAATGCCACCTGAAGCTTGGTCCCCGGCGTTATCTGTTGCTCTGCCATGTTTTCTCCCCCAGTCGCGGGCGCCGATATCATCGTCGTGCGCGATGCACATTGGGCTATTGTAACTGCTTTGCCGTAGGTTTCGATGTGCGGTGCGTGAAATGGCGGGATGTGGGGCGCGGGGCTAGCGCAGCTGCTTTGCGCGCTCCGTTAACCGGTACTTGCGGTTGCGGCTCGTCGCCGCGGCCGTAGGCTCTAGCTTGCCCTGCGCGATAAGCGCATTGACGCGCGTCCTAACCTGGGAGACGGTGAGTCCCGTGCATTCTGCCAGTTCACGTGTTCCCAGTTCGCCATTGCGCTTGAGTGCAGCCACAATTAAGTCCCCGCCATGATCGATTTGCTCAACCTTCGCTCGGTAGAGGACAACCTTAAACCGGTCGAAACCCGGGCAAAACAATGGCTCAGCCAGACCGTACGCACGCATGGCATCGAGCATCATTGGAATGCCCGACCCGTTGCCTTCGGCAGGAGAGCCCGCGCCGTCGGGCAACGGGACAAGCGACATGAGCTTCACAAGCGTCGCATTGCGACATCGGGAGCTGCCGTCAAACAGGTTCTCGCGAGTCTTTCCTCCGTATAGGCCGCCGGGGTTCGTCACTTCGATACGGTCATCAAAGACGTCAACAGCGATCGACTGCCCACAGAACCGATCTCCGTATTCTCGGTGGATTACGGCGTTGGCGATTGCCTCGCGCAGGACCTCCTCGGGAATCTCCAGCGAGTCGACACGCGAGACGCCTTGGATCATCGAGGTTCGCCGCAAATTCTTGGCGACTGCCGCGACGGCATCCGAGATCATTTCGCCCAACGTTCCCTCGCAGATCATACGGTCCATGAACATCAACGACCCCGCCGCGCCCTTCTGCGTTCCGGCATAGACCGCCACATCGATAAAGAGCTTAGGATAGAACTGCTGAGGATAGGCACCCGCAGCCAGGAGCCCGGCCTTAGTAACATTGCCCTGGGAGTCGAGGAAATTCAGGCGCTCCAGCTTCGTTTTCTTGTCCGGCGCGCCGCGCATTGCCCGGGGTGTCAGCGAGAAAGCACGCTCTATCGTGCGGTCGACCAGGGCCTCGTCAAGATCGCCTGCGACCGCGCCGGGCACCGCATCGCGATCGCTAGGACTCGTCCGTTCGTATGACGACAGCGCCAAAACCTCGGTCGATGAAAGTGGCACGTCTTTGTCATCGATGCGCTTGTAGCTACCGCCCTGGGCGCCACGCTCTATTACATAGCAGGGCTTGCTCGACGGGTCGAGCTCCTCAATCGTGATAACGAGAACCACGGTGCCCCGAAGCCCCACGCGCTCAATAGTGTATTTGGGCGGATTGGCCAGTTTTCCGCGACCGCCGGCATCACCCATGCCCGCTACGAATTGGTTGAGCACCTTCTCGGTCTCAAAGTTCTCAACCGGGACAAAGCCCGCGCGCTCGCTCACGCCGAGCACGATAATTCCGCCAGCGGTATTCGCGAATGCGCTAACCGTTTCCCATACGTCGCGGGAAAGCGTCGTGGCGCTCTCCTTGACCTCGACGTTAAGATCGTCCGAGCCCATGCGCCTTAAAGACTCGAGCAGACCGGTCAGCTCGTTTTCGTTCATCTGCATGTCCTTTCGCTCGGCCCGGCGGAGAATGCTGCGAATAGATTTCCTTCGTCTCTCAGTTATCTCTCGTAATTATCTCTCATCTTTCTGCTATCTCTCATATTAGAGATAAGTGAGAGATGAAAGATAAGATATCTGCCATTTGTTTCATTTAAACATGTTTTTGCTGGTAGAACAATCGGTATTGATACAATGCCGTGATTTCTTGTCTCTTTGCTGCTCAGTTATCTCTCGTAATTAACTCTCGTCTTTGTGCCATCTCTCGTATTAGTGACAAATGAGAGATGAGAGATACGTGAGTGACGGACGAGCGTGGATTTTTGGACGGTCGGAAAATCCCTCAAACAAAAAACGGGGCCGGCCTTACGCCGAGCCCCGTTTTCAAACGGTTAGTTAGTTATCCAACGCGCGAGCATAGCAGTCAACATTACGCCGCCGCGAACACTCCCAAGCCCGTTCCGATGATGCAGATCGCGAAGATGCCAATAATAATCCAAATGGTCTTGACACCCTTTTTATAGAGGGCAACGCAAGCGAACGTTGCCAGCAAGGGCAGCAGACCGGGGAAGATCGAATCGAACAGATCCTGCAGGACAATCTCCGAACCACCCACATCAAAGGTCAAAGCAGTGGACAGTGAGACCTGTGCCGCAATCATGGCGCCAATGACGGTCATTCCGAGAACGCCGGCAGCATGCGTCATGCGAGACATAAGGTTGTTCTCTTCGGACTGCTGCAGGAACTTGGTTCCCAGGTCGTATCCCAGATGGGCGGCGACGATACGCGTTGCAAAGTTAATCACGGAGTAGAGAAGGAAGACGGAGACGGGAAGGGCGAGCGCGACGGCAGTTGCCGTGCCCGTACCCGTAATGACGGCAAACGCGCAGCCAAGCACGCCGAAGGCATAGACCTCGGGAGGAACCGCCGCGCCGACCATGATGGCGCCCATGAACATGGACTCCAAAGCAGCGCCGACGATAACTCCCTGCTGGACATCGCCAAGGATCAAGCCGACAAACAGGCTCGTAAACAGCGGACGACCAAGCATCGTAATGCCAAATGCTTGCTCGTCCATAGACGCCATAATGCGACCAGCGCAACTAGGAGGTACTGGGCAACTATTCTGATTAACCCCAGAAATAAGCCTGCAGGCGAGACGTTCAGAACAGCTCGCCTGCAGGCAACAGCAGCAATTTGAAAGGATTAGTAGTTCATCTGGTGGTAGTAGCGACGCGTGGTGAGCGGGTGGTTGCGGACGTGCTCGAGATGGCAGCTCAGGCGCTCGGTGATGGTGTAGGTGACCATCGGGGAGACGATCTTGCGGAACTCGGGGTCGCTGAACGGCAGCTCGACCTCGGCGGTGTCGAACTTGTTCACGCGGACATGGACGCCCTTCTCGTCGGCGAGCATGTGGGTGAAGTTGTCCACGCGGTCCATGAGCTTGCGGGTGTCGTCCTCGCCGTAGAGCATGATGAGGCTCGTGCCCTCCTCGCACAGCTCGATGGTGCCGTGGAAGAACTCGGCGGCGTGGATGGACTTGGTCTTGATCCACTGCATCTCCTCGAGGATGCACATGGCGTAGTCGTAGGCCTCGCCCCAGAGCATGCCGGAGCCGATCACCATGTGGTAGTCGGTGTCCTTGAAGTCCTCGGCCATGGCGGCGCAGCGCTCGTCCTGGGCGTCCTTGGCCTTGATGAGGTACGGGGCGATGTTGCCGAACTCCTCCATGAAGGTGTCGTACTTGGGGAAGGCGCCGGCGTTCTTGAGGAAGCGGGCGACCAGCGTGATCTGGTAGGTGTAGATGGCCTCGCACAGGACGTCGTCCTCGGCGAAGCTGAAGAACTTGTAGTCGGCGTACTCGGTGGCCGGGGTGTTGTCGTTGGAGACGTACATCAGCGTGCGGGCGCCCTGCTCCTGGCAGAACTTGGCGGCCTCGATGATCTCGGGGGTGGTGCCGGTGCGGGTGGAGAAGACGCAGACCGAGTCCTTGTTGAAGGTCTTGGGCGGGCATGCGAGGAACTCGGCGGCGATCTCGCAGTGGACGTCGACGTCGGCCGTGGTGGTCTCGACCCAGTACTTCATCGGGAGCGTGTGGGCCCAGGTGCCGCCGCAGCCGATGAAGAAGATGTTGGAATAGCCCTGCTCGCAGACCTTGTCCACGGCGGCCTCAATCTGAGGACGGAGAGCGAGGGCATCGCTCACAACCTTCTCGTAACGAGGCTCATCGAAATTGAACATCCCTTACTCCTAACTCACTTAGATGAACCCTTCATTCATCCCATAACGTTATAATACTTTATATAACTAACTATGCAAGTATTATTTTGATTCTGTTCTTTCATCAAGCCCCTTAAAACAACACTCGGCATTGTTGGACACAGCGTGCAAGTTCATTGAACGATTCAATATGCATCGTCCCTAGTTAAATGACGTCTTATGCAAATACCTTTAATCCGCTTGGGGCCGACGAATCTTTTGACTGTCCGCAGAAGCTTTCCCGGAATTCCCCATGGATAGACGCACCGGCAATCGCTTTGTTATCTGGCTTATTGCGCATTGCCGGGGCGTCTGGGAGAAAGTGCAATCTACCGCGTGGTCAACTAGCGTTTCATCGAAATCGACCGCATCCGCGCCAAATACTAAATCGCAATCGTTGTAACTCGTCCGATCATATGACGGCAATTTCTCGCCTTAAAAATGAGCACGGAATAAGGGGGCAGCTGTTTGCAACTTGCTTTATTCGTAAGTGTTTTTACTGAAAAAACAATCACCAACCAAACAGCACTATTAACAGCACTATTAATTGTTTGGCTCTTTGCTGTACAGCCATCTTTCGTATACGCCTCTCGTCTATCTCTCATCTCACGGTTGGAGACGAAAGGTGTGCGGGAGTGGATAATTGGACGGCATTTGGGCCTGCGACGGATTATTTCGTCCGAAAATCCACGCTCATTTGGCGGGACACGCGGGGCCCATGCCAATCCACCGGCATCGTCTTCAGTTCGCCGCAGAGCCGCGGCCCCATATGGGTATACTCTCGAGGATTCGACTCGATTCGCCCCCGCTGGGGCGTCAAAGGAGACTGCATATGCCCACCACCTCAACCGACCCGCGCGCCGCTGCCGCCGCACTGCTGGTGCCTGGCACCACCTGCCACGGCTTTGCCGTCGAGCGCTGCGAGACCGTGCCCGAGCTCGATTCGGACGCCTACGTGCTGCGCCACACCGCCTCGGGCGCTCGCCTACTGTACCTGGCGTGCGACGACGAGAACAAGGCCTTTGCCATTGGCTTTAAGACGCCGCCGGCCGATTCCACCGGCGTGTTCCATATCCTTGAGCACTCGGTGCTGTGTGGATCGGCCAAGTTTCCCGTCAAGGAGCCATTCGTCGACCTGATCAAGAGCTCCATGCAGACGTTCCTCAACGCTATGACCTACCCCGACAAAACCATCTACCCCGTTGCCACCACCAACGAGCAGGATCTGTACAACCTGATGGACGTGTACCTGGACGCGGTGTTCAACCCGGCCATCTACACCAAGCCCACCATTTTTGAGCAGGAGGGCTGGCACTACGAGCTGGACCTGCCGGAGAGCGTCGAGGGCGAGGGCGACGGCAGCTCCGCGAGCCTGCGCGAGGGCACGCTGCGCTATAACGGCGTGGTGTTCAACGAAATGAAGGGCGCACTGTCCGACCCCATGAGTGTGCTGGACGATGCTGTTAACGCCGCACTCTATCCCGACACCGCCTATGCGCACGAGAGCGGCGGCGACCCACGCGCGATTCCCGCGCTCACCTACGAGCAGTTCCTGGATACGCACGCGCGCCACTACAATCCTTCCAACTCTTATATAACACTCTACGGCGACCTAGATGTGGACCGCGCGCTGGCATTTTTGGACGAGCGCTATCTGTCGCAGCCGAGCGCCGCGAGCCGCCGCATGGACGCTGCCGTTGCCGCCGGCGAGGACCCGTCCGCGCTGGCGCCCAATCCGCTGGGCGTGCAGGCGCCCGTGACCTGCGAGTATAAGCGCGTCGAGATGGCCACCACGCCCGAGAACGCCCTGGTGGGCCTGGGCTTTGTGCTGGGCAGTGCGCTCGACCGCAAGCGCACGATCGCGGCGGACATCCTGTTCGAGGCGCTGCTGGGCTCCAACGAAGCACCGGTTAAGAAGGCCATTCTGGCCGCCGGCCTGGGCGGCAACGTGGTGAGCTACACCGCGGCCGAGAGCCTGCAGCCCTACGAGCTCATCATGCTGCAAAACGCACAGCCCGGCGTGGCGCGCGAGCTGCGTCGCGTGTTCCAGGACGCCTGCCGCGACCTGTGCGAGCATGGCGTTCCGCGCGAGCGCCTGGAGGCCATCATCAGCAGCAACGAGTACGACCTGCGCCAGCGCGACTATGGCATCGCCGACGGCGTGGCCATTGCGTGCGACGCGCTGAGCACCTGGCTCTACGATGACGACGCCGCGACGCTGGCACTCAAGTACGGCCCGGTGTACGAGGAGCTGCGTGGCGAGCTGGATGGCAGCTACTTTGAGGACCTGCTGCGCGAGCTGGTGCTGGAAAACGACCATATGGCGCTGGTCGAGCTGGTGCCGGTGGACGCCGCCGAGGGCGCAGAGGGTGCCGAGGCCGCCGAGCTAGCAGCCAAGCGCGACGCCATGACCAATGCCGAGCTGGCCGACGTGGTCGAGCGCACGGCCGTGCTGCGTGCCGCACAGGAGGCCGAGGACACGCTCGAGGCCAAGGCCACGCTACCGCGCCTGCGCGTTTCCGACATTGGCGAGGCGCGCCCCGAGCCGCCGCTGGTCGTTGACACGACTGCGCCCATCCCCGGCCTGCGCCACGGCATCCCCACCAACCGTCTGGCCTACGCCATGCAGTACTTCGACCTGAGCTGCGTCGCATTTGAGGACCTGCCCTATGTGACGCTGCTCTGCCGCCTGCTCAAACAGCTGCCCACGAGCGAGCACTCGGCCGAGGAGCTCGACAACGTGCTCGCCGGCAAGCTGGGCTTTTTGAGCTTTACGACCGAGGTCATGACCCAGCCCGACGTGGACGGCGTGCGCCCCTACCTGCTGGTGAGCGCCGGCGCCCTGTCCGAGAAGATTGATGCGCTGGCAAGCCTGCCGCGCGAGGTGTGGTCGAGCACGCTTTTGCTCGATGCCGACGCCGACCGCGTGCGCGACGTTCTCACGCAGATTCGCATTGGGCTTGAGCAGGGCTTTATCAACAACGGTCACTCGGCGGCGCTCGGTCGCGCGATGAGCTACAGCTCGCCTTCGGCCGTGGTGCGCGAGCAGCTTTCGGGCGTGGACTTCTACCTGTTCCTGCGCGATCTGCTCGAGCACTTTGACGAGCGACTGGACGACCTGCGCGCCAAGCTTGCCGCGCTGGCAGACCGCATCTTTGTGGCCGATGGCTGCATGGCGAGCTTTACCGGCAGCGACGAGGACTTTGACGCGTACTGGGATGCCGCGGGCGACCTGGGGCTTGGCGCGGGCGACGGCGCCGATGCCGGCCGCAACGCGCTCGTGGTGCCGGAGCCGCGCGACCGTCACGAGGCTTTCGTCATCCCCAGCGACATCTGCTTTGCGGCGCGCGCGTGCGATCCGCGTCGTCTGGGCATTGACGTGACGGGCGCCTGGGCGGTTGCCGCCAACGCGCTCTCCTACGACTACCTGTGGAACGAGATCCGCGTGAAGGGCGGTGCGTACGGTTGCGGATTCCGCGCGGCCGGCGAGCGTCAGGCGGCGTTCTACACCTACCGTGACCCGGCAATCGACCCCTCGATTGAACGCGTGGCACGCGCAGGCGAATGGCTCGGCAGCTTTGAGCCCGACGAGGCCGCCTTTGAGGGCTTTATCGTGAGCTGCGTGAGCGGCATGGACGCGCCGGTGAAGCCGTACGCGCTTACCAAGCGCCGCAACACGACCTACCTGGCCGGGCTCGATCCGCACGCACGCGAGGAGCGCCGCGCCCAGATGCTCGCCGCCACGCCCGGTGAGCTTCGCTCGCTCGGCGCCGACGTGACGCGCATTGCAGCCGAGTCGCCTACCTGTGTCTTTGGCGGCCGAGACGTCATCGCCAAGAGCAACGCCGGCTTTAACGTCATCGACCTGATGGGCTAACGCACAGTAAAGGTAGATTTTTGGGACATGCCTGAAAATCTACCTTTTCTTTTGCCGCTGCTTGGGCGGGGCAGCTCACCCCGTCCCACCAGTTTGTCTAAATCTGTAACATCTAGGCCCATTTTTGCCGAGTTACTGTTACAGATCGAGACAAACCGCCGCAGACACCCGCCCCACCAGCAAAAACCACCACGAAGGGGCAGGTGCCTTTGTGTTGGCTCGAACACTTGTTCTATACGTACACATGTTCTATAGTAGGGGTGCTTGCATCGGACTTAAATTGCAACTAAGATATAGTTGCAGAATGTGAGGCGGGATGACTCGGACCGATAAACTCATCGCCCAACTGTTTAGCTGCCCTTCGACGTATCGTTATGCGGATTTTTTAAAAGTCTTGGCTTCGTATGGCTTTGAAATGGACAGCAAAGGCAAGACATCCGGATCGCGCGTTCGCTTCTACAGGCCATCAGATGGCAGGATGTTCGTAATGCACGCGCCACATCCATCTGACGAATTGACGGCGGGGACCATTCGAAACATCGTTCGATTTCTGCAAGATGTCGGAGGTAGTCATGAGTAACGTTTTGGCATACAAGGGTTATTTCGCCCCAGTCGAGTTCGATGCCGAACAGCATGTGTTAACAGGTATGGTCACCGGCATTAGGGACGCAATCGTATTTGAAGGCTCCACAGCTGAAGAGGTGGAGCGATGCTTCCACGACGCCGTCGACGATTACCTTGAGTTTTGCGCCGAGAAAGGCAAGGAACCCGAGCGGGCTTTTAAGGGCTCGTTCAACGTAAGAACGGGCTCTGAGCTCCACAAGCAAGCGGCGCTGGCAGCGGCAAAGAAGGGTGAGTCACTCAATAAGTTTGTGACTGAAGCAATCGCTGCGGCGTTATAGCATTAACGCATAGGCCCAAACAACCACAAAGGGCGCAGTTCACAGGCATATTTGCGGTGGCTTTACTGCCCATATCGCGTTTGCCCAGATAAAACCTGCCAAAATAAACCTGTCCCTTTTTGGTAAGTTTGGAAGATGAGGCTGGGATGGATAAGGCTGAGTTGCGGCGAGCGGTAATTGCCCGGCGCGATGCTCTTGATTTGGATGTGCGGACGGCAAAGTCTGCCGTTATCTGTGCGCGGCTTGTTGAGCTGTTGGATCGCTCGGATTCCGCGGCGCCGCACACCGTTGCCGTCTACGCCGCGATGGGTTCCGAAGTCGACCCAGCCGCGTTTGCTGCAGCTGCCGCCAAACGCGGCTGGCGCGTGGCCTATCCATGCATGCTCTCGGCAATTGATGCCGCAGCTTGTGGCCAGCGCATGTGCATGCGGGCAGTTGCTGTCGACGATGCGTCCGCGGCTCCGTTTATCGCCCACCCCACGCGGGCCTTCGCGGCTACGGACATCGACAGCAGCCGCTTCCCTATCGTGCCTGCCGAGGCTCTCGACATGATCATCGTTCCGCTCGTAGCATTCGACCGCGCCGGCGCGCGCCTGGGCTACGGCGGCGGCTGCTATGACCGCTACTTGCCCACGCTCTCGCCCGCATGCCAAATCATCGGCATCGCCTTTGACGAGCAGCGTGTCGACCACGTTCCCACCGACGCCCACGACCTGCCGCTGCCCCACATCATCAGCGCCTGATCGCCGCTGTATCGCACCCGCAAGATGAGCGTGGAAAATCTCCCACTTTGAGCCCCCTTACGAGCCAAAAGTGGGAGATTATCCACGCTCAACCATTGCGCGTCCAGATTTCCACGCTCGTCCGTCCGGATTTCCACGCTCGTGCGGCTCAACGTCCTGCAACCGCCTCAGCGCTCACGCGGCACGCCGGCGACCCTGAGTTTGCGATCGAGCTTTGACGGGTCCCTCAAATCATCCCAGCACAAGCGCACGATTTTGCAGTTATCAAGCAGCGAAAGCCTCGACTCGCGCTGACGCTCATCAAATTGCGCCTTTGCGAGCCTACCCTCCTCCGCCGCCTTCTCACTTTTAACGAATCCGTCGAACTCCCCGATAATCAGCCGGTCGCCCACACGCCACAAGTAGTCAACTCGATACGGCCGCCCCGGCTCAACCGGGTCGAACAGCTCAACTTGCAGCTCCGGCGTCTGCCAGCCGCGCTCAATCATCAGAGCACGCGCCTTGGACTCGCCACCGCTTTCCGATAGGCCATCGGCACACCGCGCAACACTTCGCGCCGTCACAACACCGCGACGATTTAAGCCAAGCTTGTTGATTGCCTCAACGAGATGCTCCTTCGACAACAGCTGCTCATGAAGAGCCGAGTCCGCAATGATCAGTCCCTCGACAAACGACGCATCGACCAGGCAATCCGTAATCGTTTGATCGATATCGGTCACGGCAATATCCATCTGGATTGCCCGTGTTTGACGAGCATAACGATGGCGAATCACCTGAGAGCCGGGCGTCGTCGATTGCGCCGGCGCCGCGGCGATATGGATGTGCGCCAAATTGGCATGCGAAACCGAAAGGCCATAGATAACAGCCGCCGTATAGGAGCAAAACGTCCAGTCGGGATGCTTTTGCGCAAGGGCCCGCACCCGATGCAGATAACGCTGCCGAAACTTGAGCTCGGACCAATAATCCGGACGCGCATACAGCCCCGGCATGACCGCCTCTAGACTTCCCGCCGCCACCCGCCGCTCAATCTGCTTTGCCTCCGCCGTCGTGCGTGCGTACACGCAGCTCATCTGCTGTTCGCATGCTTTAATGTGACTTGTAAGTCTTTGATTTGCCGTCATGTTTCCCATGTCGCCTCCCAACTCTTGGTACGGCGCAAACGTACCAGACGGTTTCATGCGAAGTCTGACCAAATGCTGTCCAGGCGCTGACCAAATGCTTGACGGCTTTGGACGTTTTAGACTGATGACTTATATCTGCAGGTAGAAGCCTTACCGAGAGATCCCTGTCTCTACATTTAGATGCCCGTGTCCATCGGATTATCAGAAAGAAAAACCCGTCGAGATTCAAGACCACGCCAAATGCGACTTTGCCTCTGCACGCACCGTCTCTTAGCCGAGCCATCGGCATCTACATGCCTAAAAAATGAGCGTGGATAATCTCCCGTTTTTGGCTCA
>OHJP01000651.1_pt1 | contig 17525 bp, 18 predicted proteins | sample 1568591 | NCBI WGS metagenome assembly OHJP01 (sample SAMEA3879567, study PRJEB24766) | human gut metagenome | biome: human-associated habitat; feature: feces | place: USA | collected 1985/1987
CTGGCAGGCGGCGGTATGGGCTTTTATGATGCGGACAACAATCTGGTAATGGTATTGGTGAAGAAATAACGGACATCGGTCATTATTCAGTATAAGATTACACGGATTTCACAGATTTATTTTATTCTTTTTCTGTGAAATCCGTGTAATTTTTGTTTGATAAAGAAACAAACAGCGGGCGTTTTTTTATTTTGACACATCCTCTTTTTCCCTCAGTCCGGCACGTATGCGGCTTAATGATTGCGGAGTGATATACAGGTATGAGGCCAAGTATTTCAGCGGTACATCCTGCAATAGTTCAGGATTCTCTTCCATTAATGTCAGATAACGCTCTTTGGCGGTGGGTGGTGTCCCATAAGCCAGTGTCGAAGCGTCCACTGACAAAATTTCACGTTCAAAAATCTTTCTGCCGAAGTTTGCCATTTCAATAGAGTGTGCAAACAGAGCCTCTAATTTGGCTTTACTGATGCAATAGGCTGTACTGTCGTTTACAGACTCGATATTGACCTGAGAAGGTTTGTCGTCCACATACCCCCATGAAGAAAATGCGGCATCGCCGGGAGTGGCAAACCATAAGGAATTTTCTGTTCCGTCTGCCAGGTAGTATGCCCGCCATATACCTTTCTTTATAAGGTAGAAATTAGAATTCCGTTCTCCCTTCTCTATTATAAGCTCTCCTTTGGAAAAGGATATTTCTTCCATATGAGACAACAACTCAAACAGGCTTTTTTCGGGTAATTTATACTTCTTGCAGAATTTCTTTAGCATGATTTCCATGTTGCAAAGATATTGAATTTTCCTTGCCATTTCTTTTCCTGCCTATATAAATAATGAGTATGAAAAGAGTGGTCAATAATTCTGCCAGCGGGGTAGCCAGCCAAATCCCCGGTTTGCCCAATAGTAGCGGAAGTCCGTAAAAGCAGAGTGTCAATAAGATAAATCCGCGCAGCAGCGTGATGACAGTGGCGTACTTGGCGCGTTCCACGCTCTGAAAATAACCGATGGAAACTATGTTGATTGCAAAAAACACGAAACCGGATGCATATAAAGGCAAGCCTTTCACTGCTATATCATAGGCGGGATAACTCCGGTCTATGAACATGGCAACAATCTCCCGGCTGCAAAATATTGTAATCAGGGCAAAGCATATCCCGCAGCCAACGGCTGTCTTTAAGGCAAGCAGATATGTCTTGCGTACGCGCAACGTTTCGTTAAGCCCATAGTTGAAACTGATAATAGGCTGTGCAGACTGCGCAATGGCATTGTATACCATAAATATGATAGGAAAGAAGTAGCAGGCGATGCTGAAGGCCGCCACACCGTCTTCTTTCAGATAATGGATGAATACAAGATTGCCTACAAACATCATGCAGGCAATAGCCACTTCACACAGAAAGGCAGATGAGCCCAGCCGGCACATATATCCCACATTGCGCTTCATCAGCTTCATGCTGTTACGGCTGAACTTCACCGGATAGAAACGCAACGCACAGTTGCGCCGTGAAAGATAGATGATAATCATTAACGCTCCTACCGTTGTTCCTATGGCACTTGCGAAGGCCGCACCGAACATTCCCCAGCCGAAAGGGAAGATAAACAGATAATCGAGTATGATGTTCAGAACGGAGGCAACTATATTGCAGAACATAGCGAAGTTGGGCGAACCGTCCAGTCGCAGGAAAAACATGCCCGAATTAAGCAGGGCCGTAAAAGCGGAAAAAGGTACAAACCAGCACATATATTCTACAGCCAAAGGTTTGAGCTGTTCCGAACTGCCTAACAGATGTACCACTTGCGGTGCAAACAGGCAAAATAGGGTAGAAGTGCACATCAGCAGCAGGGAGGATACCACTATGGATTGCGTAATGTTGATACGTGCCGTTTTGGGTTTATTGTGTGACAAGTGGATGGAAGCCACCACAGATGCTCCTACGCCGAACATCAGGCCGATGCCGGTGGAGAACAACCATAGCGGTGCCACGATATTGACGGCGGCAAGGGCATCGCTGCCTATACCTTTTCCCACAAAGATACCGTCGGTAATGACGAACAATGCGGAAAATATCATTCCCAGTACGGTTGGGAGCAGTAATTTGCGGAATAATGCCGCAATGTCCATGTTCTTGAAGTCAATACTGTCTCTCATCTTTTCCATAATCTTTAGTCTTCTATGTTTTATTGTAATCTGTTTCTTTGTCTAAGAGGTTCGGCGGCTGATGCTTATTCGTTCCGCCATGAGGAAGTTTTTGTTCCACCACGGAGAAACTTGTGTTCCATCACGGGATACATTCTGTTCCACCATGGTGGAACGGATAAATATTGGCAATGCTCCTTTTTAGAAAGTGTTTTGGTTTTATATCAGCTTTCTTTAGAGAAAATCTGATAAAGTCTGAAAAAAGAGAACCAACATGCTTTTTTGAATCCCTCAAACAATATCTTTTCTTTTTCGGGGGCAAAAGTAGGACTTTTGAGTGGGATAGAAATTAACAAATGGTAATTTCCGACAGAAAAAATATATTTAACTCTGCCAAACTGACAGACAAACTGTCACATTCATAAATCTGCCGCCGCCTTGAACAATTTGGCACGGCGTTTGTCTTTTTATTGGCGTCTGCCAACGAGGCGGACACCGAAACTGAATAATAACAAATAAAAAAATAACGATCATGGGAAAAATTATTGGTATTGACTTAGGAACAACAAACTCTTGTGTTTCTGTATTCGAAGGAAACGAACCTGTAGTAATTGCAAACAGTGAAGGTAAGCGTACAACTCCTTCTGTAGTGGCATTTGTAGACGGCGGCGAACGTAAAATCGGTGATCCTGCAAAGCGTCAGGCTATCACAAACCCTACAAGAACCGTGTTCTCTATCAAACGTTTCATGGGTGAGAACTGGGATCAGGTTCAGAAAGAAACCGCTCGCGTACCTTATAAAGTGGTAAAAGGTGACAACAATACTCCGCGTGTGGATATTGACGGACGTCTCTATACTCCGCAGGAAATTTCTGCAATGATTCTGCAGAAAATGAAAAAGACCGCTGAAGATTATCTGGGACAAGAAGTAACGGAAGCCGTAATCACCGTTCCGGCTTATTTCTCCGACTCTCAGCGTCAGGCTACGAAGGAAGCCGGTCAGATTGCCGGTCTGGAAGTAAAGCGTATCGTGAACGAACCGACTGCCGCAGCTTTGGCTTATGGTATCGACAAGGCGCATAAGGATATGAAAGTTGCCGTATTCGACCTCGGTGGCGGTACATTCGATATTTCTATCCTCGAATTCGGTGGCGGTGTGTTCGAAGTATTGTCAACCAACGGTGATACTCACTTGGGTGGTGACGACTTCGACCAGGTAATCATCGACTGGCTGGTTCAAGAGTTCAAGAACGATGAAGGCGCCGACCTGACTCAGGATCCGATGGCTATGCAACGTTTGAAGGAAGCTGCCGAAAAAGCTAAGATTGAATTGTCTTCTTCTACGAGCACGGAAATCAACTTGCCGTACATTATGCCTGTAGGCGGTGTGCCCAAGCACTTGGTTAAGACGCTGACCCGTGCCAAATTCGAAGCTTTGGCCCACAACTTGATTCAGGCTTGTCTTGAACCGTGTAAGAAAGCTATGAGCGATGCCGGTTTGGGCAACTCCGATATAGATGAGGTTATCCTTGTAGGTGGTTCTTCACGTATACCGGCTGTACAGAAACTGGTTGAGGATTTCTTCGGTAAAGTGCCTTCCAAGGGTGTAAATCCCGATGAGGTAGTAGCTGTAGGTGCAGCAGTACAAGGTGCCGTATTGACGGACGAAATCAAGGGTGTTGTATTGTTGGATGTTACTCCGCTGTCTATGGGTATCGAGACTATGGGTGGTGTAATGACCAAGCTGATTGACGCCAATACGACTATTCCTTGCAAGAAGAGCGAAACATTCTCTACTGCCGCCGATAACCAGACGGAAGTTACTATCCACGTATTGCAGGGTGAACGTCCGATGGCTGCACAGAACAAGTCAATCGGTCAGTTTAACCTGACAGGTATCGCTCCGGCACGTCGTGGTATTCCTCAGATTGAGGTGACATTCGATATCGATGCCAACGGTATCTTGAAAGTATCTGCCAAGGATAAGGCTACCGGTAAGGAACAGGCTATCCGTATCGAGGCTTCCAGCGGTTTGAGCAAGGAAGAAATCGAAAAGATGAAAGCCGAAGCCGAAGCAAATGCCGAAGCCGATAAGAAAGAACGTGAGAAAGTTGACAAGCTGAACCAAGCCGACTCAATGATTTTCACTACTGAAAATCAGTTGAAGGAACTGGGCGATAAGCTGCCTGCCGACAAGAAAGCTCCGATTGAAGCTGCCTTGCAGAAACTGAAAGATGCTCACAAAGCACAGGATTTAGCTGCTGTTGACTCTGCGATGGCTGAACTGAATACCGCTTTCCAAGCTGCAAGCGCTGAGATGTATGCCCAGAGCGGTGCTCAAGGTGGTGCACAGGCCGGTCCTGATATGAATGCAGGACAGCAAGGCGGTGCTCAGGATAATGGCAAGCATGGGGATAATGTACAGGATGCTGACTTTGAGGAAGTGAAATGATTCCGATAAGGAAACAAGATAATAAACAATAAGCAAAAGCGTGCAGCTCAATGAGTTGCACGCTTTTTGCGTTTATGGGGGTCATGGTTGCTATGTGTTTTCTATGGGCTTTTTTATCTCTTATTTGCGACATATTTGCGACACGTCTTATTTGGCGATAAGATACAACTTAAATTGATATAAACCATTTATAACGAGAAGAATATGCCAAGAGGAAATTACACCATCCAAAGATGTTGCGAGGAGTGCGGTAAAATCTTTACTCCTCCCACATTGATGTCAAAGTATTGTAGCCCTGCTTGTTCCAAACGAGCATACAAGAAAAGACAAATCGCAAAAGAGAAAGAAGCGATACGCCAAGCACTGATTAGACGGATACCATCCAGCAAAGGGTATCTAACTGTAAAAGAAGCTATGATGATTTACGGCATTAGTAAAGATGTACTTTATCGTATGATACGGCAAGGCTTGATACCGTCATACAATTTTGGCCAGCAGCGTCTGATACGCCTTAGTCGGCAGTATATGGATGAACACTTCAAAACAAAGGCAAGGAGTAGAAAGAGAAAAAAGGAAGCATTGTCCTTTGAACCCAAAGACTGTTATACTATCGGAGAGATTGCCAAGAAATTCCATATCAATGACAGCAGTGTCTTTAAGCACATACGCCGTCATTCTATTCCTACACGCCAAATCGGCAACTATGTTTATGTTCCCAAATCTGAAATTGATAAATTATATAAGTCGTTATGAAGAAAGCATTACCTAATACCAAAGTGACCGTAAAGCTCAGAAGGTCGAACTACAAAGAAGAGTGGTATCTGATTATAGAATCATACCCTGTTTACAAACGAGGTTCAACCCGTGCAAGCCGTGTGGTAGAATCCATTAACCGAACTATATCTACACCAGTTTGGGACAAATCGTCCATAGCACGTATCTTACCGGATGGAACATTCAACTATAAGCCTAAACGTGATTTGAATGGAATTATCCAATGTCGTTCAACGATAGACCAAGAGGCTTGTATCTATGCCGACAATGTGCGGAAGTTACGGCAGCATGAATACGATAGTGTCATCCTATACACTGATAAGGAAAACGAAATCGCTGCACAGAATGAGCGGAGCGAACAGGATTTTATCAAGTATTTCAATGGTATTATAAGCACACGTCATCCTAACAGTTCCGATTCGATTATAGTCAACTGGAGGCGTGTAGGTGAATTATTGAAAATGTATTCACAAGGGCAACCAATTCCATTCAAGGCGATTTCCGTTAAACTGCTTGAAGATATTAAGATGTTCCTTCTCCGTGCTCCAATGGGAGGAAATAAGAAAGGTACTATCTCACAAAACACGGCATCGACTTATTTCTCTATACTCAAAGCCGGATTGAAACAGGCGTTCATTGATGAATATCTGACCGTTGATATAAGCGCGAAAGTAAAGGGAATAACAAACATTGAGAAACCTCGTGTTGCGCTTACTATGAATGAAGTGCAAATGTTGGTTGATACTCCTTGCAAGGATGATGTTTTGAAACGTGCGTTCTTGTTCTCTATTCTCACTGGATTGCGGCATGGTGATATTCAAACTTTGAAATGGAAACAAATTCAGCAAACAAGCAAGGGTACATGGCAAGCAGTCGTAATTCAGCAAAAGACAAAAAGGCCCGATTACAAGCCAGTCATTCAACAGGCACTTCAACTATGCGGCATACGTCCAGACGATGATGAAGCACTTGTTTCTGAAGGATTGACTGATGCCTCTTGGATTTCTCGCCCGTTGAAAGTCTGGATAGAAGCATCCGGTATCAAGAAGCACATCACCTTCCATTGTGGAAGACATAGCTATGCTTCGCTGTTACTGGAAAATGGCGTTGACATATACACCATCAAGTCTTTGATGGGACATACTAACGTCAAAACCACGCAGATTTATACGCACATCGTAAACGAACAAAAAGAGAAAGCCGCCAATACACTGCATATAGAGAATTTGGATTTATAGGTTGTGGTGGTTTTATCCACCATTGAGCACCAACGACTTATGTGATACTTGTCATATATTTACCACCGTTTCCCCCCTCATGAAGCATCGGCTTTTTGAGGGGTATTTTGTAGCATAGAGGCTTTCGTAAGGAATGTGTTAGTCCCAATAGTGGTTTATTCTCCTTTTATTATGTCTTCCAATAAATTCTCGTATTAATGAAACTTAAATCTGTCAGTGGTAAATAAGTGGTTGATTGGTGGCGGTCAAGCACCTATTTAGCACCTATAAGCATCCCTATACTTTTGCGGCATAAATTTTAATACGAAGAAAAAATGGCCTATAAAGTAAATTCATTAGAGGAAATGCCGAATGCGTTGTCCTACCTGATTGAGTCCGTAGAAGCACTACAATCCAAAATAAATGCCTTGCAGCATAAGTATAATCGCGAAAACGAAACGTACAACTTTCTAAAACGAAACGTACAATTTTCACTGTTTTTTCACCCCATCAAAGCAAAGGCCTTTAATCACCATTCAAGCAGTAATTAAATGCCTTTTGAACATCTGCAAAAAGCGAGAAAAATATTACTTTTCAACCGCATTTTGTCTGCGCTTTATTTGCTCAATTCATAGAAAATCACTATCTTTACATAGTAATTAAGAGATTGTCTTGCGTTGGTTTGTTCCGTTCGTAAGCCTTTCATGCAACCAACTGATCAAGCAGACGGAAGATTGTGTCTTTGATTTTGCGCCTGTCTCTTTCCCACTGGATTTGTTCTATCCCTTTGTCATATTCGGGATACGGCTTTTCCCTGACCACGAACTGAAACTTCTTGCACAAGGGGAAAATGTAACGGTAAGTCTTTACGCGGAAAACTTCGTAATCTCCCAGTAAAAAGCCGATGTTCTGCCGCAAATAACCTGCTTTCTGCATACTGTTGGTGAACGTCTGTTCGTGCTTCATTTCCCCGGTTCGAACGTGCCGCAGAAAGCGCGTATAATGAAAGCCATAATATTTGAAATTGGCCGCCTTGTATATTGTTCCGCAGCCTAAACGGCCGTCGGCAAAACTTTGTATTGCCACGATATTCTTATCCATTTTGCGGATTAGTTTGATACTGGCAGCAATAAGCACGGTTTCCGCATTTTTTCCGAGGCAGTCATCAATCCACAAACGGTTCAATTCGCATATCCACGCTTTCGGGTTCGGGTGATGAAATATCTTTGCGTTTATGTTTTTCATGTATCCGTAAACCGCGACACCGAGGCATTTTTCCGGTTTATCAGTACGGAAAATACCGAAATTGAACATCCCGAAGCCGCCAAAGTTCCATTTATGGGAATAGTGGTGTTCTATTATCATTTGGCGGGCCAGCTCCTTTGCCACAGGTTTGATAAGCAGGTCACCAAGCGACGAGGTTTGTTTGAGGACAAACAGGTTTTCTTTAATCATTCAGCATACTGACAATGTTTTAATGGTTTATAAATAGGATTTGAGTTATTTTTCGTACTTTTGCAGTCCTACCACATACATGCGGGCTTACCGCATACACAAAAAGCATCACAACGCAGTCAAAAGCCATTTAAGCCCCTGACTGTGCGTTGTGGCGCATCTTTGTGTTAGTATGTGGTAGGAGACTACTAACAGGTCGGGGGCTTTTTCCTTTTCCCCTCTTTCAGGTGTCTATTGATTATAACATTTGACCGGCTTGTATTATCCTCCCCAGACCGGTAAAGCGTCTTAGTCCATAACAGGCGGTACATCATTCTTCTCCTGCACAGCCTTTCGTCTTTTCTCCACTTCTTCAATTGTTATTTCCGTCCAGTTCTCCGGAGAATCGGTGACAGCCAGATACACTTTTTCGGAATAGATTCTGTTCTGTGGTTCTACATCCGCCACCTGCGTGAGTAAATATCCTTCCGAAGGAGTCAGAACACGCATTGTAACCTTTTTGCTTATCGTTTCCATCTCTTCATTTTATTATGTTACAGTAAATCCTTTTTCTGTAAGTGCGGCAATTTCTTCTTCTGTCAATAGTTCCGTTATTTGAGCAGGTAGTTGGATGACACATGGAGAATATCCGGCCGCCGCACGGTTAAAAGAACAGGTTATCAGTGAATCCACCAGTGATTTCCGGTTTTTTTCCCCGCCTGTCCCCCATGCTGTATTATATCCCATTGCTAATAATGTAAGATCGGGATTCTTACCCATATTAAGTATCAGTGCGTAGGTAAGACAGGGACAATCTTTAAATAAATTCGCCACCTGATTTGCACTTGCCAAATCAACAGAAGTTATTTTTGTCAGTTTCAGACAATAATAGAACATGTAAGAGAGAGATCTACCCTTGGATGTGTCCAGAGCAGGTACCTCTGTCAAAGCATAGCAACTTGTAAACATGCTTCCAAAATAAATTCCATTGGATACATTCAATGCAGGAACCTCTGCCAAGGCTCTGCAATTTTCAAACATGGATTCAAAATATATTCCTTTGGATGTATCGAATACCGGAATTCTAAGAAGGGAGAAACAAATCTTAAACATGGATGTAAAATCCGTGCCTTCGGACGTGTCCATTTCCGGGGCAGTTTCCAGGTATTTGCAATCGGTAAACATCCCATTGAAACTCTCTCTTCCCGAGGTATTTATTCTCATGGGAAATTCCCTTACAGAGCTATAGCCGAGATTTACACCATCCGGAAGTTTTATCCCTCGTATTCCTTCTATTTTTTCTGCGTATCCAGAAAACGGGATATTCCCGACAGCCTGCCCCTGCGCCTCTATTGCCGCCTTGATGGCCTGCTTAGTTTTGGCCAGCAAAGCCAGCTTTTCTTTTATAGTTCCCATCACACGACCTCCCCGTTAATATCATCCAACATCCGGCCGATTTCCCCGGTCTTTTCATCCGTATAGTTTTTCGCTTGCGCAAGGGTGTTCTCTGCCGCCAGTATGATTGCCTTTCCGTATTCCCCTGTAATTTTTTCCTCGAGCGAGGACAGCAATGCGGTAAGGCTGTCACTGTCGGTGATGCCTTGCAGGAAACGTTCTATTTCCTGCCAGTGGTTGATCGTCCTGTCCGCCGTGTCCTCCGCCTCAAGAAAGGTTTTGAGCGTGTTGGCCAAAGCCCAGAGGGTACTGTAATTCGTACCAAGCGCGGAAAATGTGCTGTCCAAAGAACCGAAAACATCCGTTGGGTGTAGACACTTTCGCAGGTATTCCAGATTGGTAGCAGCTGTGTCGATTTCTCCCTGCTGCCGTTCGTCTGCTGCTTCCAGTTTCTCGATATTTCCAGCGATGTTGTCGAACTGTTCGGCCGAAGAGCGCTTGTGCGCGTCATAATCATTTTTCAATTCACGGTGCTGCCGTTCGAGTTCCTGCCCCGCGGTGGTGGCATACTTGCCGTTCAACAGTTCGGGAAGTTCCTCTACCTGCGCGATGGGGATTTTACTTTCCTCTTTATGGACGTAGCTGTCGAGCCAGTCGGCAAACTGTTCCTCCGTCGGGTATTTGCCGCGGCGGAACCACGCTTTTAACTGTGAGATGCTTCTTATTGGCATTATAGTGTTATTTATCTGGTTATCGTACTTTCATGATGTAAGCAAGGGTATAATATGGCGGACGGTTCTCGTGGGAGTCCCCGCCACCTGCATATTGGGTCTCCGCGGTATATCCGTCACTTCCGTTCAAAGCGGGGTACGGACGGCGGTCGGCATCGTCACCCCATTTCTCGGTACGGAATCTCAATCCGTGATTATGACGCGGCATCTCACTGACTGTAAGCAGGTGTTTCTTCTCACCGCCCGTGTTGCCGTATTTCTTATATTCATCGTCAAGGTCGTTATACCCAACGATAAAACGCCCGCGCAGATCGGGAAGACGAAAAAAATCCCTTTGCGTGGTGTAGCGCGTGCCGTTGTAGTTCACGCCAGCGTTGAAAGCTGTGCCGAGGGCTTTGTAAAGTTCGGGATATTCACTGGTCTTCAACATCGCACCGTCACACAGGGCGTAATTTTCGGGAACTTTCACACCCGCCCACATCTTAACGATGCCCAGCGGCTCGCTAACGGATTTTGCCGCGATGTCCGACTGTTGCCTGGCAAGGTCGGCAATCAGCTTTTCAAGTTCGGCCGACGTCTTCGGTCTCTTGAAATCCGACCACTTGAAATTTTCACTGCCCACGCCTGCGGCAAGCATACGACGCGTGTAGGCTTTCGGGTATTCAAAGCCCTGTGCGTTCACCGGAACATCCTCCAGCTTCACATACATGCCCCCTGAAATGTTGCCGCCTTCCCAGCGCATAACCTCGCCGTGCGGGTAGTCCCGCGTCTTTGCAAATACATAGCCCGCGGCGCGCTGCGTACCATTGTTCGTCAACTCGCAGCCTGTAAGAATAAGTTTGTCGCCCGCGATATTACCCAAAGCGGCCACAAGTGCCGTACCCGCCTGCAACATATCGAGCGTGTCGCAGTCAAGCGGGAAATCCTTGTTCGGCTGGGTCAAAAAATTGCCTATCGTTTCCATTCTAAAAAAAATTTATCAGTGTTTAATTATAATTTATCGTCCAACGTTTGGAGGCAAGTTTATAGGTGCTTACCACCGCGGCAAGGCGCGTTTCGTCGATTTTGCCCATAAGGGCATATGGAACGGACACCCAGAAGTCGAAGCCGCTCACACCGCCGTAGCCGCGGCGGTTGATAATGAAAATCTTGCCGCCGCCCCGCACGGGTAAAAGGATATGCCTGTCCATGTCACGCGTAAAGATGCGCGCGCCGTGCAGGTCGCTGCTGTCCTCGTCGTCCACGGTGATACGCCGCTCCGTCTGATCGAAAGTGTCATTCAGAACCGCGCGCAGGTGGCAGACCTGACCGTTATGCCAAAGCCTGTAATTCTTATCGTCGCGCCACCGCATAAACTCGCTATGCAGCACGCTGCAACCCTGTACCGCGCTTTGCATGAAAGCCGCCACAAGAGGCTTGCGCAGGGCTGTGGGAAGCAGCAAGAGCGCAAGGCGTTTTATCTTGACATCGTACACACTCATTTGTAAGATTTCATATTGACCGTGATGTTACCCGCGAAAAAATAGCCCGCCGCGGGGGTAAAACGGGCGTCTATGGCGGTAGGCGTGCTTTCGCCGTCCACCTCCGTGGCCGCACCGCTCATCTCAACAATGCGCACACCCTCGATTTTCTGGAGTTCGTCCACAAGTGCCATGTTGCTGTACTCGCCGTTGAAAGGCAGGTTTTCGATATAATTCCGTATCGTGTCCCTGCATTGCGTCTCGACGGTTTCAGGCAGCAGCATGGCGTTATAGTACACATCAACCTCGCAGTGGAACACGTCTGCCTTCTGGTTCACGAGGTTTACACGGACGCCCGCGTCCTTGATTTCACCGATATAGGCAAGGAGCTGGATTTCGGTGTCGCCGTCAAGCGGCTGCCGAACGCCGCCTGATTCCCCCGCCACCTTGATGGTAAGGATGGAGGCGTCCGCATTCTCGCTGGCCGCGGCATATTTCACCACGCGCAAGGCTTCGATGTCGCCGTCGCTCATACCCTCCGTGTCGTAATGATCCGTGTCGGGAACGAGGGTTTTGTCTTTCATGAAGCCCAGCACCTTGTCCCTGTACCATTTCGGACGGTGCGGGATAATGGCCTCGATGCGCTGTTCGACATCGCGTCTGTGCTGGTCAAACAGGTTTTCAAGAACCCACATCGCACAAGCGACGATATAGAAAAGCAGGCTTTCGACGCTTACCTTGCTGAAATGCGAGGAAAAGGCCGCGCCTGTTTCAAACCCGTAGGCACGAGCCACGTCGGGATTGCGCATGAAGTCGGCCGTCATGCTGTCTTTGATTTCTGCGATTGTACGTGCCATTGTCTTATTTTTAACTTACTACAAAATCTATTTCAATACCCATGAAGTTGATACCCTCCTGCGCGAGCGCGGCCATTTCCTCCTCGCTCAATGCCGTGGCGGGCTGGATGCCCTGAACGCTGTAACGACGCACCGTGTCCACATTCTCGGCAGCCACCGTGTCAAGCACCTGCCCGTCCGCGAGGGTGTCCGTAAGGCTCACGCCGTTGGCGACTGCAAGGCCGAAAGCCGCCTCCATGCTGCCAGACGTCTGGACGGCCATGTCGAGCAGACTCTGCCTGTCTTTTACTTTTACCTCCATCACTCCACTGTTATAATGCCTCCTTCCGTTATGCTCACTTTATGGACATCAAGCCCGCAGGCCTCCAGCATCTTTTTGACCTGACCCCGCCACATGACGTCCACCTCGCCGCCAAGTATTTTTTTCACTTCGCCGCCGATAAGCGGCCACTCTTTCCACTCGCCGCGCATGGCCACAAGGACACCCTCGGCAATCTGGCTGTCGGTGTCACCGATTACGACACTGCCGCGTTCTATCAGCAGGTCGCCACTTTCCGCGTCTATCAGTATGCCGTTCATCCGTGTTTCACTTTTTCATTTTCATAATCACCCCGCCGCGTTAGTTCAAGCGGGGTCGCGCTCCACGCGGCAGCGGCGGCGGACAAAGCCGCGCCACCGTCCTGCGGGACGGCCACCCACCCAGAAAACACGTTTTTCAGGTCGTTGATGTCCCGCTCTATGGTGTTGATATGTTCGGTCAGCTGCTCGACCTTGACCGTGCCGCCGAAACCGCCGCCGTTCAGCGTTATACCCTCTTTTGTTAGCTCCGCGCTGGTATTGTCGTCCATCAGCACGCGCACACCGTCTTTGTCGGCCGAAATTCGGGCGGTGTCTCCACTGATTACCACCTCGACGCTTTCCACCTCGTCGGTAAGCAGCACCACACCCGCAGCACCGTCGGCCACAAAGCCGACAACCACGTAACTGCCCACTTTCGGGAAGGTCACCACACCAAATGTACTTTCCTGATTGGCTTGCAGGTTCACGCCCAAAAGCGGCGCGCTTTCGTCCAATGGTGTGCAGTCCACCGTGCGCTTTCGTCTGTCCACGGCGTCCACCGTACAGACAAGGCTCACACTCTGGCGGCTGCCCTGTGCCAACTGCCTGATCGTTTCTTTTATATTGTTCATTCTCCTATACGCCGGCCGAGCGTGATTTCCTGACGGAAGCCGCCCGTGCCGTATTTGATTATATTTTTCTTTACCTGATAGACACCTTTTTTTCCGCCGTCTATCTTGATGCCGATGGCGTCCAGCTTATCGGCCAGACTGTAACCGAATGTCTTGAAACTACCCGTGAGGCCGTCCCGTTTAAGACGCTTGATCTCCTGCTGCGCCCACGCTTTGAGTTCCGCTTCCCGCTTGTTGTAGGTGTGGAGCGTGCGGTGTTCGCCGTCGGCGTCGCCTACCTCCACCCTGATTTTTTTATTGTTCGGCATAAGGCTGACCGCCTTGATGCGCAGGCGCATGTTTTCGGCCTTTTGCTGTTCGAGGCTCTGGTCGTCGATGATATTCACACCCGTGGAGAAAACTTGCGACGGGCGGCTCTCACGTTCAAACAGAACACCGCAGTAAAGCACGGGACTGCCGTCCTCATAGCGGAAGAACGAGCGCACGCCGTTTTCCTGCAAATGGCCGAGAAGCGACGCCACGGTGTCCGCCGTGACGCGGTACTGGCCGAGGTTCTGTTCACCCATGACGCGCAGCGGGTAGCTCAGGCCTTGTTCTTTCAACAGGGTTTCAAGGTTCACGCTCTTGTAGGCTTTCTTCTGTGCCTGCATTTGTTTCAACTTGAACATTTCGTCCTCGCAGGTAATGACGACGGGCGTCTTAAAGCCCACATCACGCACGTAACCCACAAAGGCCAACTGCAAATCCCCGTCGTAGCCCAGCCACACTTTCACCTCGTCGCCGCGCTGCACGGGTATCTCGGCCGTACCGTCCCACTTGTTTTTTTTCGGCAGCGTCAGGCGGCATTCATCCGTCAGCTTTTCAGTATCGCGGGTGATTTCCACCTCCGTGACCTTTTCAAGCCGCCAAGACTTTGCGCCCGTGATTTCTATTTTTGCCGTCAGCCTGTACATCGTTTGAATGCCGTTTAATTACTGTTTAATACTCCGTGCTGTACACATTATAATCTCCGTCGCTCACGGCCGAAATGCTCACACTTTGGTAGTTGCTCGCCGTGTCCTGCGATACGGAAAAACTCTTTATCACGATACTGCCGATGTCAAATATCTCTAAAAAGACGCTGTGCACGTCGATGGCAGCCTTTTCATCGAAAAAGGCGCGAAGCTTGCGCAGCCCGTCTTCGGGGTATTCGTCCACGATGACACCGTTACGGACGGCGGCCACGCCGACAACGATGTTTATCTGGTAGTCGCCCTCGTTGATGTATTCTTTCACCGTGCCGTCCATACCGACCATCTGCGTGGTGACAATGTTTTTCGCACGGCTGATGGCACACACGGCGTCATTGATGACAAGCGTCTGGCCGTCCTGTTTGCGCAGCGTCAGGCAGCACAATACATATCGCCCCTCCCAATAACTTTTATCGGTTATCGGACTGGCGATCTCGTGCGGAGTGATACTACCGCCGTGACCGTCCCAATTGGGTGACTGACCCGTGCGCGAAGGTTGCAGTCTGTACAGTAACCCTTTCGCCTGTGTTGTCGCACTCGAGGCTATGAACTTGAAACTTATCGGTGTCATACTACATTGCAAGGTTTACGTCGTTTAATGCGGATAGCAGGGCTTCGCCTACCATGTCCTTTACCTTTCCCAAATCTTCGGACAGGTTGGTGGTATGTATCTCGAAACGCTCCACCAACTTGTCTACATTGACCGTTATGTTCCTGATTTTACCGCTGCCGTCGCTTTTACCGCCGCCGACAGTTCCGAGGCTGCCGCCTGTCGGGTCGGGCGGCGTGACAGTCGGTACGTCCACCGTGGGAACTTCCCCGCCTGCCGCGTTCGGGTCGGGTTTGCCTTTCTTTTTGGCCTCCTCCACTTTCTTGCCGGCGGACATTTCGGCGTTATAGGCGTCATTAAACGCCTTGCCGACGTTCGTGCCGAACTCCGAAAAACCGCCTTTAAGCCTGTTTATGGCGTCTTTGATGCCCTGACCGTCAAGGGAGAAAGCAGCCTTTATCAGGTCGCCGATGTTACCGAAAACGTTTTTAGCCAAGTCCCAGACGCCCTTAAACGTGGCGACAAAGGCTGCGCCGAGGCCTTTCAAAGTGGCGCGGAACTTCGCCGACGTGTTCCAGAAGTAAACACCCAACGCGACAAGGGCGGCAATGGCCGCGGCTATCCAACCAATGATCGGGATGTTCATGATGGCCACACTGACCGCGCGGCAGGCGGTAACGGCCGCCAACTTGAACGCACCAAAAGAGGCGGAGGCGACACCCGCGAAAGTGGCCGAAGCTGTCCCACACGTGACAAAGGACAGAACCAGTGCACCCAGACCTTTGAGGGCTTGAAATATCCCCACAGTGGCAAACCGAAGCACCGCCAGCGTCGCACGGGTGATGTTGATTAAAAATCCGTTGGAGGCGAACTGCCCCGTAATCAGTTCACGGTTCATGAATGCCATTTGCAGGCGGGCGGCATAAATGAAGCCTTGAATGCGCGACCACATGGCCGCCCATTGCAAACCCTTTATCCACGTCATAAGGTTGCCCATGCCGATAAGCAGCGGCATAAGCTGCGAAAGCGGAACAAGTGCGCCCATCAGGGTGGAAAGCCAGATACCGAGGTCGCCCGTGGCCTGAAAAATATTTATCTTGAAGTCCTCGAACTGCTGGTTTATCCGTGCCTGACGTTCGGCATAACTTTCCATGATGATGGCTGCCTGTTCCTCGGCCGAGGACGTGCCTGTGACGGCGTCGGTGAAGTCCTGCAAACTTTCAGTGCCGTTTATCAGGGCAAGGGCGGCGTTCGCGTTCTCACGACCGAACAGGGCGGACAGCAACGCATCGTCTTTCAATAGCGGTTTAAGCGTTTCCAGACGTTCTTTAAGCGGCTTTGTCTTATCGGTCAGGGAGGACACGTTGATGCCCGCCTTTTGCAGTTCTTCCTGCGTCTTTTCAGGCAGGAAACGGCCAGCGGCAAGGGTGGAAAGCACGTTGCGCAGGGCGACACCGCCCTCCGAACCTTTCTTGCCAGCCTTGTCGAGCACCTGAATGGCGGCGTTCGTTTCCTCAAAGCTGACGCACGCGGCTTTCGCGGCCATACCGCACTGCTGCAACGCCACTTTGATGGCGGGAAGTTCCGCAGAACCTGCCTGACCTGCCGCGGCCATGACGTTCATCATGCGCGCCATTTCCGCGCTGGCTTTCATCGGGTCGTCAAGGCTGATGCCGTACTGGTTCATGGCGGTGGTCAGTACCTCGGCTGCCGCCACACCGTCGCCGCCCATCAGCTTGCTGGTGGTGGCGATACAGTTGCCCATCGCCTGCAAAGCCTCGGGATATTTACCCAGTTCGGGCGACAGCTGCGAAAGCAGCAGTTTGTAGCCCTCGACGGCCTGCGAGGCGTCGATACCGAAAGCCTTTGCACTGCTGCGGGCGTACCCCTCAATCTGTTTCAGGCTGTCACCCGTAACACCTGCGACGGCACTCAAATCGTGCATCTGGCGGTCAAGTGATATACCCGAAGAAGAAAGGCTACCCAGCGTATCGTTAAACTTGCTTACATAGTTACTCGCCAAATCCCAAACTGCAAGCGTCTGACCCAATTTGCCGAGCCAACTGTGCGTACCCTCCACGGCGGCATTGAAACGGCCTGTACTCTCGGCCATTCCCTCCATCGTGGCGGTAAAATTGCCGCCGACATTAAATTGATAGTCGAAATTTTGCATAATCGGGTTGTTTTTACTATTTTAGCAACGTGTTACTTTTACACTGTTTGAGTATGGAAAGCGTCTTGATTTTTATTGGTAAATGGTTTATAATGTAGATACTAATTGAAAAGTGCGCCGTATTCTAATTGAAAAGAGCTCCATCCAT
>OHJP01000660.1_pt1 | contig 17362 bp, 8 predicted proteins | sample 1568591 | NCBI WGS metagenome assembly OHJP01 (sample SAMEA3879567, study PRJEB24766) | human gut metagenome | biome: human-associated habitat; feature: feces | place: USA | collected 1985/1987
GTCAGGCTTCGGATATTGAAATTACAGCTCGTGAAATTCAGAAACTGAAGAAAGAACTGTATACAATCATTGCAGATCACTCTCATACGGATTTTGATAAGGTCTGGGCAGATTCTGACCGTGATTATTGGATGACAGCATCCGAGGCTAAAGAGTATGGTATGATTGATGAAGTGCTATCTCGTAAGCCTTCATTATAACACTGTGATTTACTTAAAAACTAGATAGGCTTTGGAAGAAAAAAGGACTTCAAGAAACTCGAAAAGAAGATGTAGCTTTTGCGGTCGCACAGAAGACGAAGTGGGCTTCCTGATTACAGGAGTGAACGGATGCATCTGTGACAGTTGTGCAGAACAGGCACATGAAATCGTAAAAGAAGCGATGCATCATCAAGGGCAGGGACCTACAGACCTGAATTTGTCTGAGCTCCCTAAGCCGAAGGATATCAAAGAATTCCTGGACCAGTATGTGATTGGGCAGGATGATGCAAAACGCTATTTGGCTGTAGCGGTGTATAATCATTACAAACGTTTGCTTCAGCCTAAGGATAAGAATGATGTGGAGATTGAAAAGTCGAACATCATTATGGTGGGAAGTACTGGAACAGGTAAGACATTATTGGCTCGTACCATTGCTAAGTTGCTCCATGTGCCTTTTACCATTGTAGATGCGACTGTGCTGACCGAAGCAGGATATGTGGGAGAAGATATTGAAAGTATTCTGACCCGCTTGCTTCAGGTAGCTGACTATAATGTGGAGGAAGCAGAACGGGGTATCGTTTTCATTGACGAAATTGATAAAATAGCCCGGAAAGGAGATAACCCTTCCATTACGCGTGATGTAAGTGGAGAAGGTGTACAGCAAGGCTTGTTGAAGCTGCTGGAAGGTTCTGTGGTGAATGTTCCCCCTCAGGGAGGACGTAAACATCCGGACCAGAAGATGATTCCGGTCAATACTAAGAATATCCTGTTTATTTGCGGTGGTGCTTTTGACGGTATTGAACGAAAAATCGCTCAACGGCTGAATACCAATGTGGTGGGATATAGTGCAGCGAAAGAAGCGGTGAAAATAGACCGGGGAAATTTGATGCAGTACATTGCTCCTCAGGACTTGAAATCATTCGGTTTGATACCGGAAATCATTGGCCGTTTGCCGGTACTCACCTATTTGAACCCATTGGATCGCACGGCATTGCGCAATATTCTTACAGAACCCAAAAATTCAATTATCAAGCAGTATGTAAAATTGTTTGAGATGGATGGGGTGAAACTGGAATTTGAACCGGAAGTGTTTGAATATATTGTCGACAAGGCGATAGAGTACAAATTGGGTGCCCGTGGTTTGCGTTCTATTGTGGAAACCATAATGAATGATGTCATGTTTGAGATTCCGTCACAACAGACCGAACGTTTTGTGGTGACATTGGATTACGCCAAGCAACAAATGGGAAAGGCAAATGTTTCCCGCTTGCAAATGGCATAATGTAAAGGTTTTTTAGTGAGAAAATAAAAGCTTCCGATGAAATATTCCCTGAAATATTTGTGTAATATGAAAAGTTGTTTATAACTTTGTTACATACGGGAACAAAATTTCTACAATCAATGAAAATCTAAATCCAAGAACAATGGCGGAAAATATCAATTTAGTAGCAGCTCTTAAAAAGTATTTTGGATTCGATACTTTTAAAGGAAACCAGGAGGCGATTATTCGAAACCTATTATCAGGAAAGGATACGTTTGTGTTAATGCCGACAGGGGGCGGAAAGTCTTTGTGCTATCAGCTTCCTTCTCTGTTGATGGATGGAACTGCTATTGTGATTTCACCGCTTATTGCCCTGATGAAGAATCAGGTGGATGCTATGCGTAATTTCAGTGAGGAAGATGGTATTGCCCATTTTATTAATTCCTCATTGACAAAATCGGCTACTGATCAGGTGAAAGCCGACATCATGGCCGGAAAGACAAAGTTGCTTTATGTAGCTCCTGAATCTTTGACGAAAGAGGAGAATGTAGATTTTCTGAGACACGTGAAGATTTCATTTTATGCGGTGGATGAGGCACATTGTATTTCGGAATGGGGGCATGACTTCCGACCGGAGTATCGCCGGATTCGTCCGATAATCAATGAAATTGGGAAAGCTCCGGTAATTGCTTTGACGGCAACAGCTACTCCAAAGGTAAAGATGGACATCCAAAAGAATTTGGGAATGATGGATGCAACGGAATTCCGTTCGTCTTTTAATCGTCCGAATCTTTATTATGAAGTACGTGCCAAGACTGCTAATGTGGATAAGGATATTATCAAGTTCATCAAGCAGAACGAAGGCAAGTCAGGTATTATCTATTGCTTGAGCCGTAAGAAGGTGGAAGAGCTGACTGAAATATTGCTGGCAAATGGTATCAAGGCCCGCGCTTATCATGCAGGAATGGATTCTGCTACCCGTAATGGAAATCAGGATGCTTTCCTGAAGGAAGATATTGATGTGATTGTAGCTACGATTGCGTTTGGAATGGGTATTGATAAACCGGATGTACGCTTTGTGATTCATTATGATGTACCTAAGAGTTTGGAAGGGTATTATCAGGAAACCGGACGTGCAGGACGTGACGGTGGAGAAGGACAGTGCATTACATTCTATTCCAATAAGGACCTGCAGAAACTGGAGAAATTTATGCAGGGAAAGCCTATTTCAGAGCAGGAAATCGGACGTCAGCTATTGCAGGAAACAGCAGCTTACGCAGAATCTTCAGTGTGTAGAAGAAAAATTTTGTTGCATTATTTTGGAGAGGAATATACGGAAGATAATTGTGGTAATTGTGATAACTGTTTAAATCCAAAGAAACAAGTGGAGGCTCAGGATTCGTTGTGTGCAGTGATTGAAGCAATCATTGCCGTAAAAGAAAACTTTAAGCAAGATTATATTATCGATATATTGTTGGGTAAAGAAACATCTGAAGTGCTTGCGCATAAGCATGAAGACTTAGAGGTGTTTGGTTCAGGTATGGGAGAAGAAGAAAGATTGTGGAATGCAGTCATTCGTCAGGCTCTTATCGCTGGTTACCTGGCAAAGGATGTGGAAAACTATGGCTTATTAAAAGTTACGCCAGAAGGGCATAAGTTCTTGAAAAAACCGAAGTCATTCAAGATAGTTGAGGATGCAGATTTTGAAGAAGAAGAGGTAGATGAAACTCCGATGAGAAGTGGAGCTTCGTGTGCAGTAGACCCCGTGCTGTATTCCATGTTGAAAGACTTGCGGAAGAAAATGGCAAAGAGACTGGATGTACCACCTTATGTGATTTTCCAGGATCCTTCTCTTGAGGCAATGGCTACCATTTATCCGGTTACTTTGGAAGAATTGCAGAATATTCCGGGGGTAGGAGCCGGAAAGGCTAAACGCTATGGTCAGGAATTCTGCGAATTGATTAAGAAACACTGCGAAGAAAATGAAATAGACCGTCCGGAAGATTTGAGAGTGCGCACTGTGGCTAACAAATCTAAGCTGAAGGTTTCTATTATTCAGAGTATCGACCGAAAGGTAGCTTTGGATGATATTGCAGTGGCAAAAGGTATTGAATTTGGTGAGTTGCTGGATGAAATCGAAGCCATTGTATATTCAGGAACCAAACTGAATATTGACTATTTCTTGGAAGAAATCATGGATGAAGACCACATGCAGGATATTTATGATTATTTCAAGGAATCAGTAACTGATAAGATTGATGATGCAATGGATGAACTGGGTGACGACTATACAGAAGACGAAATTCGTCTGGTACGTATCAAGTTCATTTCTGAAATGGCCAATTGATTTTGATGAAAAATGAGATATAATGGTGGCAAAAGTAGAATTTTACTTTTGTCACCATTATTGTGTGATTTATTAGCTCTGTTATCCTTTCGGTTAATATTATTAATAATACTAATTTAGAATTCTATTGCCTTTTTAATGGTGGGTTATTCGTTATAATGATATTATGAAAAAATACTTCTCTGCTTGTCTACTGCTAATGATTTGTATGATTTTAAAGTCCCAACCTTTGGTTTTGCGGAATTTAGGGATGGAGTCAGGGTTATCTAATCTGTTGGTTACTGACATTGAGAAAGATCAGAAAGGTTTTATTTGGGTGGCTACAGAAGCTGGTTTGAATTGTTTTGATGGGAGGAGGTTCCGAACTTTCTTAAAAAGTAATTCAAATTTGTCGGGTAATGCTTTAAATGCTTTATTGTTTGACAAGAAGGAGAATCGTTTATGGGTTGGCTCTAAAACTGGATTGAGTATAATGGATCGGACTACGATGAAATTCGAACGAATTCCAGCTTTGGATAGCCTGAATATTTCGAATATAGTATCATTATCTTATTCAGCAGCTCCTGATAGTAATATTTGGGTTGCAGATCATTATTATGATATAGCTTTATGTCACCGCCAATCAGGAAAGGTTGTAACGCATTTGTCGGCAGCGAAATTAAAATTTCCTTCATCTTTTCGATGTGTGCTTGATAATGGCAAAGGACAGCTATATATAGGCCATGAGGGGGATGGGTTTACTATATTTGATTTGAAACAACAGAAATTCTGTAACTATAGGTATGATTTTCAGAATCCTCATAGTTTACCAGGTAATGATGTATTCTGTTTTTGTATTGACCATATTGGAAATTTGTGGTTGGGAACAAATAATGGATTAGCACTTTATAGACCGGAAACAGATGATTTCATAACATTTCGTCATAATCAAAAGAATCCTTTTTCTTTAGTCTCGGATATTATTTATGATATTCGTGAAATGCACGATGGAACTTTATGGATAGCTAGTGATATTGGTGGAGTTAATATTCTGGATTTAAGTCAAATTTCTTTTCAAAGTCCAGATGATGTCAAGTTTCGTAGTATTGATGTTACTTATGATAAATATGGGCTCTCTTCTGGTAATATTCGTAGTTTACTTGAGGATGATTATGGCAATGTTTGGATTGGAAATCGAAGTAGTGGAGTAGATTTTGTTGGTCATAGTTTACCTCCTTTTCATGTGTTACCTTATCGTAAGCGTGGGCAGGATGTAAAATTAGAGAATGTCGTTGGGATTTGTTCTTATGGAAATGATGGGGTGTGGCTAGGAGGAATGAATGAAGTCGCTTTGTTTTGTAAAGGCAAAGAGATTCGTCGAATAGATTTAACTCCTTATTTGACACGTGCATATGCTCAGGTTGCTGCATTGTTGTGTGATGGAGATATGTTGTATGTAGGGATGTATGATGATGGAGTATTAAGAATTCATCTTCCAAGTGGAAAAGTAGAAAGACTTTATTTTGAGCATTCAGAAAAATCTTTAAGTGTATATGCTTTTTATAAGGAGAAGGAAGGTAAGATTTGGGTTGGTACTGTACGTGGATTATATTACTTAGATAAAGGAAAAAATATTTGCCTGGAGAAAACGGTAAATAAAAAAATTCAGAGTGTATCCGTATTTGGTATTTTTCGAGACAGACAAGATAAGTTATGGATTGGAACTTACGGAGATGGAATTTATGTATTTGATAAATCGAATACTTTCCTACATCATTGGGGGGAAGCCAATGGGCTTGTCTCTAATACGGTTCATCAATTTTCAGGTAAAAATGGAGGAGGAATATGGGGAGCCTTAAGAGGAGGTATTGTTTGTTTTCCTGATACCAGGTACTCCGAAAACTTTAAATGCTATGATACCCGAGATGGACTTCAAGATGAATATATTCATGCATTGATGGAAGATGGCAATGGGAATGTATGGTTTAGTTCAGATAAAGGAATTTCCTGTTATAATGAGAGGGGTAAAAAGCTATACGATTATGGTTATAGTTATGGAGTTCCTATGGGAAGTTTTTCGGATGCAGCTGTATGTATGACACAAGATTCTACATTTTATTTTGCTTCACAGAATGGTGTGTGTTATTTTCATCCTCTAGATTTACAAAAGAAGGAAGTGTGTGCACCGGTTCAAATTATTGATTTCCAGATTATCACGGAAGATTCTGGTAATACTGATGCACAGGATATTATGTTAGATAATACTCCTATACAGCTATCGTATAAGCAAAATACATTTTGTATCCTTTTTTCTGTATCTGATTATGCTCAAAGTACACAGGTGGAATACGCTTATAAAATGGAAGGGTTTGGACACGAGTGGATACGTTTTCGTGAGAATGATCCTGTTGTATTTCGAAATATAGCACCAGGAAAATATGAGTTTCGTGTAAAGGTACGTTTACTGAATCAGGATTGGAGAGATGAGGAGGCTACTTTAGTTATAGAGATACTTCCTCCTTTCTGGAGTACCTGGTATGCAAAGCTTTTTTATTTACTGATATTTGTATTAGGACTGGTTTTAGTATTTAGATTATATCGTCGTAGACTGATATTGGCAAACTCTTTGGAAATGGAACGACGTGAGATGTTAAATCAGCAGAAACTTAATAATGAGAGGCTTCGTTTCTATACGAATATTACTCATGAGTTACGTACACCATTGACTTTAATAATCGGTCCTTTAGGAGATTTGATGGATGATACCAAGCTTCCTTTGTCATATACGCGAAAAATAAATCTTATTCATCGTAGTGCCTTGCATCTTTTGGAGCTTGTTAATCAGATATTGGATTTTAGAAAAGTAGAATCTCAGAATCGTAAATTAATCGTTGCTAAAGGAGATTTGAAGAGTCTGTTGCTTGAGGTAGGCTTACGTTATAAAGAGTTGAATCGTAACGAGAAAGTGCAATTTGAGATAAATATTGAAGAAACAGCACAAACTATCTTGTATTTTGATTCAGATATTATTACTACTATTTTGAATAATTTATTAAGTAACGCGATTAAATATACACCAGAAGGAAAAATTAACTTGACCCTACGTACTGTAGGTGAATATACGGAAATTGAAGTCAGTGATACCGGATATGGTATTAGTTCTGAGGCGTTACCTCATATTTTTGAATGTTATTATCAGGCTGAAGGTAAACATCAGGCTTCAGGAACAGGTATAGGACTAGCTTTGGTTAAATCGTTGGCTGATTTACATGAAGGTGTTTTAAAAGTATCGAGTGAAGTCGATAAAGGCACGTCTATTGTGTTGGCTATTCAGACGAATAATACTTATCCTAACGCTTTGCATAAGGATGTTTCAGAAGTGGAAGATATACAGGATAAATATATGACAGATGAGACGGAAAAAAAGAAAGCAGATTGTCCTTTGATATTGGTTGTAGAAGATAATGATGACATACGTGAATATATTTCTGCATCTTTAGAACATTATAGGGTAATTCTAGCAAAAAATGGAAAAGAGGGATGGGAAAAGACGCAGAAAGAGATTCCAGATGTGGTGATCAGTGATGTAATGATGCCTGTAATGGACGGTTTTGAATTATGCAGACTGATAAAAAAAGATATGTGTACCAGTCACATTCCAGTTATATTATTGACAGCAAAGGATTCTATTCAAGATAAAGAAGAAGGATATGGTTGTGGAGCTGATTCGTATTTGACAAAACCTTTTAGCGCTAAATTGCTGGAAGTTCGTATCTGCAATTTGTTAGAGGCACGAAGAAATTTGGCTAGCTTGATTAATAATCAGGGTAAGGAGAATGTATTGGTGAATGAAGCAGAACCGTTACAACTTAATAAATTAGATAAAAAGTTTCTTGATGAATTAATAAAAATTATAGAGTTGAATGTGAATACTGAGAAACTTGATATGCCTTTTATTGCAGCTCAGATGCACATGAGCCATTCTACACTTTATCGTAAAATTAAAGGTTTATTAGGAATCTCGGGAACAGAGTTTATTCGTAGGATAAGATTACGTTATAGTTTGAAGTTGATGTTAGAGGAAGGATATAATATTTCCGAGGCTGCTTATGCAACTGGTTTTAGTGATGTAGGATATTTCCGCAATTGTTTTAAAGGTGAATATGGGATGACTCCTTCTGAGTATATGAAGCAACAGAAATCATCAACTTCTGTTAAGTATAATATGGGCGAAAATGATGAATAAATTCGTCAAAAATTCTTTTTGACGAAAATTACATGCTTTTTAGGTCGATTTCACGGTGGTGAGACTTTACAATTATTCTTACTTTTGACGAAAACAAACAGTTGTTAACTAAAAGAAATAACATGAAAACAGATTTATTAAAGAACAATTGTAAGGTACTGTTCTCTATGTTGATTTGTTCTGGTTTCATTATGTCACCTGTGGATATGATGGCAAAGGATAATTTTTCGACAATGAGAATTCAACAGGAAAATGTAACTGTTGCGGGTACTGTGAAAGACGTGAATGGAGAACCTATAATTGGTGCTAATGTGCTGGTCTCAGGTTCTACTGTGGGGACAATTACGGATATTGATGGGAAATTTTCACTGACTGCACCTCGAGATGCCGTATTGGATATTTCATATTTAGGGTACAAATCGCAACGAGTGAAAGTCGTGTCCGGAACTCCACTTACTGTTGTGTTAAAAGAAGATTCTGAACAACTTGATGAAGTCGTTGTTGTAGGTTTCGGTACACAGAAGAAAGTTAACCTGACTGGTTCGGTCGGATTGGCTGAGGCTGAAGAACTGGAATCACGTCCGGTTACTAGTGCTACTCAGGCTTTGCAAGGCTTGGTTCCCGGTTTGCAGATTTCTACCAATACGGGTGAAATGGATAAAAATATGAATATCAATATTCGTGGTACAGGTACTATTGGTGAAGGCTCAAGTGGCTCTCCTTTGGTCTTGATTGATGGTATGGAAGGAGATTTGAATTCCGTGAATCCTCAGGATATTGAGAGTGTATCTGTTTTAAAGGATGCTGCTGCTGCTTCTATCTATGGTTCTCGTGCTCCTTTTGGTGTTATTCTTGTTACTACAAAAAAGGGAAAATCAGGAAAGGCTTCTATAAATTATAATAATAGTTTCCGTATTTCCAGTCCGATTAATATGCCGGAAATGATGGATTCTTATACGTTTGCCAACTATTTTAATAGTGCTTCTCACAATAATGGAGGTGGTGATGTCTTTTCACTAGAGGTTATGCAAAAAATGCTCGACTATCAAGCTGGTATTGATACGGATGGCGTTCCAGCATCATCGAATGGGCAATGGGGAAAACCGGATTTTGACCCATTTACCAATGCTTATGCTAATACCGATTGGTATAAAGAACTTTATAAGAGTCAGGTATTTTCACAAGAACATAACGTAAGTATTAACGGTGGTTCAGATAAGGTTACTTATTATGCTTCTTTTAATTATTTAGGACAAAATGGCTTGTTGCGTCATGGAAGCGATGGATTGAAACGTTATAATGCCACGGCAAAAGTGAATGCAACCTTGACTGATTGGTTGAAGTTTAATTATACTATGCGTTTTACGCGTACAGATAATTATCGCCCGACAAACTTTAATGGTGGATTCTATGAAAAGTTAGGTCGTCAGACTTGGCCGAACTTAGTGGTTTATGATCCCAATGGTTATTATTTTAATAATAATGCAGAGAATCTTGCTATGAACTTGGAATTGGGTGGCGATCGCAACGTGGAAACAGACCGAATGTATCATCAGGCTGCATTGTTGATTGAACCTATCAAAAACTGGATTACTCATATTGAGTTTAATTATAGTACGATGAATGAAGATGTAGATGAGACTTCTTTGCCTTGCTATAATCATGATGTGGAGGGGAATATTATTGATACAAGTGGTGATACAAGTTTATTTGGTAGTCATAAGAAAGAGAATTATTTGAACTTGAACATCTTCAGTGAATATAGTCATTCATTTGATGATCGTCATAACTTAAAGGTGATGATGGGATTTCAGGCTGAAGAAATGAAACAAGCATTTCAAAGTGTAAAGAAATATGGATTGGTTGTAAATGGACTCCCTGAGTTTGATTTGACGACTGGTTCGGACGGTTACGGAAATCCGAAAAATACAGAAGTTGCAGGTTATCATAACGAATGGGCTACAGCTGGCTTTTTTGGACGTGTGAACTATGATTATGAAGGACGTTATTTGGCCGAAATGAATATGCGTTATGATGGAACTTCTCGATTCCGTCGTGGAGACCGTTGGCAGCTTTATCCTTCTTTCTCTTTAGGATGGAATATGGCACGTGAAAAGTTCTGGGAGCCGTTTACGGATATTTCCAATACATTGAAGCTTCGTGCGTCTTATGGCGAATTGGGTAATCAGAATACGAATGTGTGGTATCCGACTTATCGCGCAATGACTTTGGGCAGTTTTGATGGAAATTGGCTGCAGAATGGTTCTAAACCGAATACATCTAAGGTTGGAGATTTGGTAAGTAGTACATTGACTTGGGAAACAATTCGTACTTGGAACTTGGGACTTGATTTCGGATTTTTTAATAATCGATTGACAGGTTCGTTTGATTATTATACTCGTTACACAGATGGAATGGTAGGTCCTGCTCCAGAACTTCCGTTAACTTTGGGTATTGCTACTCCAAAGACTAATAACTGTGATTTGAAAACTCGTGGTTGGGAACTTCAGATTGGTTGGAATGATCGCTTGAAAAATGGATTGGGATATAGCGTACGTTTCATGTTATCTGATGCAAAGACAATTATCGATAGTTATCCTGGAAATAATACACATTCTATTGATTCTTATTTGGAAGGCCATGAAATTGGAGAAATCTGGGGATTTGAAACCATTGGTATTGCCAAGACAGATAAAGAAATGCAAGATCATCTGAATGCTGTAGGTGGACAAGATGCTTTGGGCTCAAGATGGGCTGCAGGAGATATTATGTATGCCGATTTGGATGGTAAACCGGGTATTACAGAAGGTGCACGTACATTAGAAGATCATGGAGACTTGAAGGTTATTGGCAATAATACACCGCGTTACCAATTTGGTATTGATATTTCAGCTGATTGGAAAGGTTTTGATTTCCGTTGCTTCTTCCAAGGCGTGATGAAACGTGATATTTGGAATTCTACGAATATGTTCTGGGGAGTTCTTGATGATCAATGGTGGTCTTCTGGATTTGCTGAACATGGAGACTATTTCCGTGCTGAGGAAATCGGATTGGAAGGTCATAAAATTGCAGCAAATTTAGATGCTTATTATCCACGTCCTACTTTTGGAGATGGCTCTAAAAATCAAAAAGCTCAAACCCGTTATTTGCAGGATGCTTCTTATATCCGTTTGAAGAATCTTCAGTTGGGTTATACTTTACCGTCAGCTTGGATGCAGAAGATAGGATTGACAAAATGTCGTGTATTTGTTTCCGGTGAAAATTTGTGGACTGGTACAGGACTTTCTAATTTGTTTGATCCAGAAACTGTAGATGGCGGTAATACAGATTCAAACGCTAATGGAGCAATTAAGAATGCTGGTAATGCTTATCCGTTGTCAAGAACTTGGTCATTCGGTGTAAGTTTAACTCTTTAAATAAAATAATACGATGAAAACAAATAGATTATATATTCCTATATTGGCATTGGCTTTAGCTGCAGGATTTACTTCTTGCGATGATTTCTTGGATAGGGAACCCATGTCAACAGTAGATCCAGAAGTGTATTTTACACAGGTATCTCAGTTGGAAAGTTATGCTAATCAATTGTATGAGAACATTCTTCCATCTCATGGCAATTGGAGTTATGGTATTTTTGGAGAAGATTCAGGTACTGATAATCAAACAGGCGCTACAGCAAATAATCGTTTTGCGGAAGGTTTGTGGAAAGTGCCTAACAAGGATGATGACAACTGGAAGTTTGAATGGATTTATCGTTGTAATTTCTTCTTGCAGAATGTGCTCGAAAAGTATGGTACAAAGGAAGATGGAAGTGAAAATACTATCATGGGGGATTTGGCATCAATAAAGCATTATATTGGTGAGATTTATTTCCTTCGCGCATATGAATATTTCAAACGCTATCAAAAGTATGGTGATTTCCCAATTATAACTGAGCCTTTGGCTGATGACATGGAGATTCTTCGTGAATCAAATAAACGTATGCCTCGTACAGAAGTAGCTCGTTTCATATTGGATGATTTGAAAAAAGCGTATGACTTTTTGAGCGTGAAAGAAATGGCGACAACTCGTATTAATAAAGATGCTGCATTATTACTGCGTTCACGCGTGGCTCTATTTGAGGGTACTTGGCTGAAATCTTTTGAAGGTACAGCTTTTGTGCCAAACGGTGAGGGATGGCCGGGTGCATCCAAAGATTATAATAAAGATTATCAGTTTAAATCCGGCTCCATAGATAAGGAAATTAACTATTTTCTAGAGCAGGCTATTGCGGATGCAGAAACAATTTCCGAAGCTTATAAAAAAAATGATTTGGCTAAGAATAAAGGGCTTCAGCAATCTGTAAACGATCCGGCTAATCCTTATTATGATATGTTTGCACAGGAAGACCTTTCTGGAGTTCGTGAAGTTCTATTATGGCGTCAATATGGACGTGGTTTGGTAACGCATAATGTGAATGTGGCTGCGAATCGTGGAAATTATATGAACGGTGTAACTCGTGCTTTTGTTAATAATTTCTTAATGGCTAATGGAGAGCCTGTTTACAAACATGGAAGTTATGCAGATGGAGATGGATATTATAGGGGAGATAAGACGATTGCAGATGTTCGTATAAACCGTGACGGACGATTGCAGCTGTTCTTGAAAGAACCGGGACAGGTAAGTATTTTATATGAGAATATTGAAGGAAATGAAGCTTCAATGACAGAACCTATACCGAATATAACAGAAACAAATGCAGAACGTGGATATAATACAGGCTATGCCTTACGTAAAGGTGGTTCGTTTGACCAGAAACATTATGCTAATGGAGGTGGATATACAGCTGCTGTTTGTTTTCGGGCTACTGAAGCTTTATTGAATTATATGGAAGCTTATTATGTGAGATACGGAAACAGAGGTGGACATGTGGATGAGTATTGGCAGATTCTTCGTGATCGAGCCGGTATTACGGGAACAATTGATCAGACGATTTCTGCTACGGATATGGCACAAGAAGCTCTAAATGATTGGGGAGCATATTTTGCGGGGAATGTTATTCAGGATAAAACCCTTTACAATATCCGTCGTGAACGTCGTTGCGAACTGATGGCTGAAGGGTTACGTTATATGGATCTTTGCCGTTGGCGTGCGATGGATCAGATGATGACGACTCCTTATTTCGTAGAAGGTATTCATATTTGGGGAACTCCAATGGAACATTGGTATGATGATCCGGAGAATGGAGGTTCAAAGCTGATTGCTGATGGCTCTGATAATGCGACAATGTCTTCTCGTGATAAGAGTGAATATGTTCGTCCATATCAGAAGAATACCAAGCAGGTAGGTTACGATGGTTTCCACTGGCACATGGCTCATTACTTAACTCCGTTGCCTATTAATCAGTTCCTTGTAACAGCATCTGATGGGCAGACAATTGGTGATTCTCCATTGTATCAGAATCCTTATTGGCCAACTACGGCAGATATGCCAGCTGAAAAATAGTAAGTCCTGTATATTATTACAGGTGGAGACCTGTCTCAAATTTATTTTGAGGCAGGTTTTTTGTTTGGTTCTGTACAGTTGCTTATGCAAGGAAAGGCACGGCTTTTTCATTTAGCTATAAGTTTCATCTTTCAGTACTTCCCTGGCAGTACTCCAGTACTTCCTAGGGAGGACTCTAGTCCTTTCAGGAAAGGATACCAGTACTTTCAAGGCAGTACTGGCTTTAAATGAAAGAGCCGTAAAAGAAAAGTAAAAAGATATTAATACGTCTTTTGGTTTTTGGATAAAGTTCGTATATTTGCACGCAATAAAATCTAAAGCATAAAGCCCTATGTCATTTATTGCAGATAAAGTTGTTATGGACGGATTAACTTACGATGATGTATTGTTGATTCCGGCCTATTCTGAGGTTTTACCTAAAACAGTCGAACTCTCGACTAAGTTTTCACGTAACATTGAGTTGAAAATTCCGTTTGTAACTGCAGCTATGGATACAGTTACCGAAGCACAGATGGCCATTGCCATTGCTCGTGAAGGAGGTATCGGAGTAATTCACAAGAACATGTCTATCGGGGAACAAGCTCGTCAGGTGGCAATTGTGAAGCGTGCGGAAAACGGAATGATTTATGATCCGGTGACCATTAAGAGAGGCTCTGTAGTGAAAGATGCACTCGATTTGATGGCTGAATACAAAATCGGAGGTATTCCTGTAGTAGATGATGAGAATTACTTGGTTGGTATTGTTACAAACCGTGACCTGCGCTTTGAAAAGGATATGAATAAGCGTATCGATGAGGTGATGACAAAGGAAAACATTGTGACAACAGAGCCGGGTACAGACATGGAAACAGCTTCCAAGATTCTGCAGGAAAACAAGATTGAAAAACTTCCGGTAGTAGACAAGGATGGAAAGCTGATTGGTCTGATTACTTATAAAGACATTACAAAAGCAAAAGATAAACCAATGGCTTGCAAAGACTCTAAAGGTCGTTTGCGTGTAGCTGCCGGTGTGGGAGTAACTGCTGATACATTCGACCGTATGGAAGCTTTGGTGAATGCTGGTGCAGATGCCATTGTAATTGATACAGCTCACGGACATTCTATGTACGTGATTGAAAAGCTGAAAGAAGCTAAGAAACGTTTCCCTGGAATTGATATTGTTGTAGGAAATGTAGCTACAGGTGAAGCAGCTAAGATGTTGGCTGAAGCTGGTGCAGATGCAGTAAAAGTAGGTATCGGCCCGGGTTCTATCTGTACAACTCGTGTGGTTGCCGGTGTAGGTGTTCCTCAGTTGACAGCCGTATATGATGTTGCAAAGGCTTTGGAAGGAACAGGTATTCCTTTGATTGCAGATGGTGGCTTGCGTTATTCAGGTGATGTGGTGAAAGCTTTGGCAGCCGGTGGTTACAGCGTAATGATTGGTTCGTTGGTTGCCGGTACTGAGGAATCTCCGGGCGATACCATCATCTTTAATGGTCGTAAGTTTAAGTCATATCGTGGAATGGGTTCATTGGAAGCTATGGAAAATGGTTCAAAAGACCGTTATTTCCAAAGTGGAACTACCGATGTGAAAAAGCTTGTTCCGGAAGGAATCGCTGCTCGTGTGCCTTATAAAGGTTCTTTGTATGAAGTAATTTATCAGCTGGTAGGTGGTTTGCGTGCCGGTATGGGTTATTGCGGAGCTCATAATATTGAAGAATTGCATAATGCGAAGTTTACTCGTATCACTAATGCCGGAGTTCTGGAAAGTCACCCGCACGATGTATCTATTACAAGTGAGGCACCTAACTATAGTCGTCCTCAGTAAGATAATCTTTGACTTATAATACGGATATAATCATTCTGACGTCAGGCAGACTTGCTTTCAGTAAGTCTGTTCTGGCGAACAGGATGATTTTTTGTTTAATGAAATAATGAATAGAATCTGTTATGTGTAGAATTGCGTGGTTATTCCTATGTTTGTTGATGGGGCTGAAATTCTCTGTTTCTTATGCAGAAGATCGCAGGGTACTTTTTCGGATTGATGGAGAGGAAACTTCGGTAGAGGAGTTTGAGCATTATTATACCCAGGTGTATGCAGTTAGTCGTGTATCTGTAGAACGGTTCTTGCCTCATTTCTTGTATTATAAGTTGAAGGTGGCAGATGCTAAAAGACAAAGCTGGGATACTATCACCGATTTCCGGTTGCAATGCAGTGCCTTGCAAAATGAAATTCTGAAATCGGAAGAGAGGGGAATGTCCCAAAAACAAGATACTCTTTTAAATTGGGTAAGATTTCGTCAGATTTCATTTCTTTTGCCCCAACATGCTTCTTCCGAACAGGAACGTGTAGCCAGACAGCGTATAGATTCTGTTTATACGGCTTTAAAAAATGGTATACCTTTTGAAAAACTGGCACAATCTTATGTGAAGGCTCCCTTGCCTTCTCCTTATTTGGATGGGGAGTGGATTCCGGAAAGATGTCTGATAAAAAGGCATTAAAATTATACCGGAAGGCAATGCTTTGGTATTTTGTATGCCATGTAAAATGGCTGTTCATTGACAGTTTATTATTACACAATTAGGATATCTGGAATGGATGGAATCAAAGATGAGTGAGAAGAAAAAATTTGGCTTTGTGGTATTGCATTATTGCACTCTTGATATGACAAAGAAGTGTATTGCAGCAATTCAGGAGAAAATGGCACAGGCTGATTATGAAATTGTGGTAGTAGATAATGCGTCCGGCAACGGAACCGGTAAAGATTTAGCAGAGTGCTATAAAGACACAGAGCATGTAAGTGTTCTTTTGAGTAAGGAAAATCTCGGCTTTGCCAAAGGCAACAATCTAGGCTATGTATATGCAAGAGAAGAACTGCACTGCGATTTTATCTGTGTAATGAACAATGATGTGATTTTATTGCAGGATAACTTTGCGCAGCTGGTGGAGGCAGCCTATGAAGCACATCAGTTTGCAGTAATGGGACCGCATATTGAATTAAAGGATGGCAGGGAAAATGCCATGTATTATGAAATTGCATCCATTGAGGGTTTGAATGTATATGAGACGAGATTAAAACACATTACCTCTTCCATTTATCCGCTTTGGAATCTTTGGGACAGAGCAAAGCTGCTGCTTCGCATCTTCCTTGGAAAGATTCATGTCATGCCGGAATTAAAGAAACATGAAGACTGCACAGAAGGCTCCTTGGAATATCAGGATGAGCTGGTACTGCATGGCTGCTGTCTGATTTTCTCACCGATTTATCTTATAAAATATAAAGATGCATTCGTACCGGATACCTTTATGTTCCGGGAAGAGGAACTTTTATATTTAAGATGTAAAGAAGCGGGAATACCGATGGTATACTGTCCGGAGGTAAGAATTCTTCATCTTGAGGATATCTCTACGGATTATATTTATAAGACCGAGCGCAAAAAAGAAATCTTTAATCTGGAGAATCAGATTAAATCGCTTGGAATTCTCTTGGAACATTTAGAGGCAATGCAGAAGTAACAGCGAGGACATATTGTGAAAGAAGTAAAATCAATCAAATTTAACTTTATAATGAATCTGATTCGGGTTTTGATGACGATAGTATTCCCGCTGATTACCTATCCATATGCAACGCGGGTACTGAATTCTGCCGGAGTGGGACGGGCTGCCTATGTAGCATCCATTGTCAGCTATTTTCAGCTGGTAGCATCCTTTGGTGTTAATAATGCCAGATCAAGTTCTCCGGATTTTAACTGAAGTGCTTTCGCATTGTCATCCGGTACGATCTTGAATACAATTTTATCGATGGAAGGCTCACCCTTGAAATAATCTTCATTCTTAACCAGTGTAATCGCCTGTCCCTCATCCC
>OHJP01000664.1_pt1 | contig 17297 bp, 22 predicted proteins | sample 1568591 | NCBI WGS metagenome assembly OHJP01 (sample SAMEA3879567, study PRJEB24766) | human gut metagenome | biome: human-associated habitat; feature: feces | place: USA | collected 1985/1987
GCCAGGAGGCCCCTTCCCTCGGCATATATTATCAATACATTTTTTTCCCTATTTTTTAAGGCCACGTTTTAGCCCTATTTTTTAGGGCCAGGAGGCCCCTTCCCTCGGCATATATTATCAATACATTTTTTTCCCTATTTTTTAAGGCCACGTTTTAGCCCTATTTTTTAGGGCCAGGAGGCCCCTTCCCTCGGCATATATTATCAATACATTTTTTTCCCTATTTTCAGTTGTTATTATAGCCTGTCCGGTCGCCTCTTTCAAGTCCCCCGGACAGGCTTATTTTTTACATGGTCATGTCGCCCCAGTTATGGCCGCGCTCCGGCTCCTGTTCCGGCTCCGGCTGATCCATACTGCGCATTACTATCTCCGGCTCGTCTAACAGCTCCTTCAGCTTCTCCAGGAGAGGGTGCAGCGGCTCCGGCAAGTGCTTTTCCAAAAAGTCCAGGGCATCGATCAGACCCGCCACCAGCTTGTCGATGAGCTTCCGCTCTTTGTCCAGCTCATCCTCCAACACCACTGTATAACTTTTAAGCTGCTGGTTTTCCCGCTCGATCTTCTTCCGTTCTTCAGCCTCCTTCAGCCGTTCTCTGATAGACGGCATTTGGCTGTGGAGCTGTCTGTTTTCCTTCTTCAGCTCCAGCACATCATGCTCCGCTGCGGCCCCACGGATCGCCGCCGCCTTCAGCTCCTCCACCTGTTCCACTGTAACGCCCCTGACGGCCCCTGTCAGCGTTCTTTCGGGCTGGACAGTCTCAAGGTCAACCCGCACCTTCTCCGCCGCCTGGAGCCGCCGCACAGTCCCCTGCAGGGCCTTCTTCTGCTTCTCCAGCTCAGCTATATCATGCTCCGCTGCCGTCACCTGCTCTTGGACGGCTTCCAGCCGCTGCGCCGCTTCCCGGTACTGCGGAAGATCCATGTGCGGACGGCCACCGCCCAGGCTGATGATCTCAAACTCATGTGCCTGGGCGATCTCCTTCAAGGCCGCTTTCTCTCGCTCCATCCAGGCGTTCCATTCCGTCTGCTTTCTCCCCTGGCCCTCAAAGCCCTGCTGCTTTAACGCCTGTTTCATGGAAACCCTGGTGGAGAGGCCCCGGCTCTGCTCCGTGGCTACTGGTATATAGTCCACATGGAGGTGTGGCGTAGCCTCGTCCATGTGCAGCACCATATTAAACACCCGCAGATGGGGGTTGCGCTCCTGGAAGCTCTCCGCAAATTCTTTGAGAACTGCCGCCGCCCGTTCCCCTCCAGGGGAGCCGCACCCGCAGTCCTCCAGGTTGCCGATCTGGAAGATCGCCTCGTGAAATACCTTCTCCTGCTTTCCCTGCCGGATATGCTCATAATAGTCTGTGATCTTATCCCTGGTCTTTTTCTTTTTGGCGTTGTAGGCGGCCAGGGCCTCGTCGAAGATCTCGTGGTAGATCTGTTTCAGATCATCGTTGCAGTAGGTCACATTCTGCTCCGTCCGGCTCCGGTCTACATTCGCCGCAAAAAACTTCCGGTTATTATGGCTGATACTGCCTGGGCCCATCATGCCGGATATGGTTGTACCGATAAAATCACCCTTCTTTCTATCGTCCTAACCTCTTGCAAATCCCATCTTACCATAGCCCCCGCAAGGGGGCAACCCCTCTTTGTTCCTTTCTCCTGGGAGAAAGGAACGCAAAAGCACTTTCACACCACCGCCCCGTTGGGGCTGGCAGTATGAAAGTGCTTTTGCGCGCTCCCGCGGGGGAACGCCGGAGTTGCCGGCTACTGCGGTTTCCAGCTACTTCCGGTCGGCTCCGGCCGGTGATCTAGCCCCGCCGCCTGCCGGCTGCTCTCAAAGAATACAACTATAATGCAAAAAGGTCTTTTTGTTTCATTATATCGACAATTTTCTATTGCCATTTGCGTCATTTTCCTGTATAATTTGACTAGTAGCGAACTCCATCAAACCCATTATTATGACAGTAGGAACACATGATGAAGAAAATCTTATCGTTTTCACTCTCACTGGCGTTTATCCTTGCTCTGTCCCTCCCGGCTTTTGCAGCCTCAAACGGGCCAGACATCCCAACCGAACCCGCTGCGTACACCGTCACGGTAAATGAGTATGATGTTTATGTCGATGCCAGGAACACAAGCAACGAAGATTTGCAAAATCGCGGAATGTCGGAAGACCAGATAGACCTTATTAAATCCGATGCCATTGAGAATGAATTGCTGGAAAAAGCTGCTTTATCTGTCGATGAACTCTCAAAATTAGGATATGACAATAATCAGATTGCTATTTTGAAAAATTATGACGGACAAGCAATTGAGGACGCCCCTGAGCTGCGTGGTGTATTTGCTGGCATGACCGCTAAATTCTTCAAATCCAGTGCAAGTACATCATCTCTTAAAGTTCGTGTCTTTTGGGAATGGTCAAACGCACCCGCTCTTGCAGGCGATCCCATTACTGACCTAATCGCTATGCGCTGGCAAGGAACAAATACTGGCGGTCGCCCGCTCAATGTTGCATTTAATTCCAGCAAATCTTCTGCAAATGTAAATTATTATACCCGAGATGGCGAATACAAATTTAACCGCTCCGTAGATATTGTCTGCGACTCCCCCTATGACCATGCTTACGCTGAAATCCCTGTAAGTTCTGGCGAATATGAAGACGGCTGGACAATCTATGCAAAATCCGGAAATATGTATGTGCAGGTGGATCGCACTGGAACTGATTCAATTAAAGAGGCTGCATTCGTGTTCGGCTACGGCCACACCGTTATTGCAATTTCTCCCTCCCTTTCCCTCCCTGCCTCTTTTGGAATTGGTTTCTCTTGGGGCACAGAAAAAATGGTTGAAGAAGCCATCAGAATGGATAACAAAGGAATTATTACTGAGTATTAAATACTATAACACAAAAAAGAGGGGGGCAACCCCCTCTTTTTATTTTTTATGACGGATTGCAAAAAGAAGGATAGCCCCTACAAGAGCAATTCCTACAATACTGCCTATACCAGCCATATTAAACCTAACCCCGATTATACCCTCTGCAAGCACAGAAACTAAAAGTACTATAATGAAAAACACAAACTCCACTATGTAACATCTCCTATCATCAATCTTTCCTAAACAATCTGCTGATCCAACTTTGCTTCCGTTCCTCCTGGTCAGCGCCACTCCCATCAGATAGCTGTTGTTTGATAGTCCCTGCATGGAGGGCCTGAGCCGTTGCCGCTGTCTGCTGGGCAGCAAGCAGCGCCGAGCTGACCTCCGCCAGCCTTGCGTTCAGTTCCTCGATCTGCCGATCCTTCACGGCGAGCTGTCCCTGTAGCATGTCAATGGTGGCCTGTAAAACTGCCACCACACCGGCCTCTTGTGACTGCTCCGGCACCGCTCCAATGGAGCGCTCCGTATGCGCTCCATTGGAGCGGTCATCCTTCAGAAAGTCTTGTTTTATCAGAGTTTCAGCCTGCTCCGATAGATACAAGACCCCCTGCTCCGTATGCGCATACGGAGCGCAAACCGTATGCAACTTACCCTTGTACCGCTTATAAACCGCCTGCTTTGATACGCCTATCTCGTCGGCTATCTGCCGGATCGTTTTCATACCTTCACGAAAAGGCCAATAGGACACACACCCTCAAATCCCGGCGTGGATATGTACCAGCACCCGGGGCCTGTCGGCTCCCAGGACACTTCCAGGGTAATCTCATGCCACCCGTCAGGGCACAGGGCCGTAAAACTCTGCCCGGCGTGTACGCCGTACCCCTCCAGGAGCAGACGGGGATGCGGATCTCTATCTGTCGGGTCGGGGAGCTGCAGCTGCGCAATTCTTTCTTTATCCCAGCTCATGGGCCTCTCCTTTCTCCATCAAAACAGGGCAAAAACCATATAGAATTTTTGCCCTGTTTTAGGCTGCAATTATTCGATACTCACAAAAATCCTCTATCCCTTGGAATTACAGGATTTCTGTGTTACTTGCGCTCTCATTTCTTACCGAAGTCATAGTATGGTACGGTAAAAAAGCCTATCAGCCTTGCTTCAAATCCCCAATATACAAAGTCTTTCCGAGGGGCGCAAGGACTTTCAAAACCGTACTCAAATTAGGTGTCGTGCTTCCATTCTCCATTCTGGCAATCACTGGCTGTTTCACGCCGCTTAGTTCCTCCAGTTCTCGCTGGGAGATCCCTCTTTCCTTCCTGGCCTTAGTCAGCTCCCCAATAAGAGCCACCCGCAAATCGCTCTCCGCAATTTCCTCCGGGGTGAAAACTTCCTTGCGCACATCATCCCAGGTAGTCCACTTAAAACCATTCAGCTCAACGCTCATTATAGACCGCTCCTTTCTCTGAAATCAGCTAACTCCCGTTTGGCTTTTTCAATCTCTCTGGCAGGTGTTTTCTGCGTTCGTTTCATAAACTGATGAAGCAGCACATACCGACCACCTACCACACCAGCAAATAATATCCTGTCACGGATCGGGCGCAATTCCCATATCTCGCCGTCCAAATGCTTCACATAGTTCTCGTTTAACTCCGCTACTCCATACACGCTTAAAGCCTGTATGTAATCATTGATCTTATTCAGTTTTATCCGGCTGTCCTTGCTCTTGCTTTTCTCCAGCTCCCGCATATATTCACGGACAGGTTTTCTCCCGCTGCTATCTTCATAAAAAATAATTTCGTGCAAGTTGTTATTCCCCCCATCCCCTTACATTATACAGAAAAGTTATCACCCTGTCAATGCTTAAAAGTTATCTTCATGCAACATCGGTTTATGCGGCCTTACAGTCGAGTTGATAGGGGGGCGGTATATAACCCTATGAGAGCCGAAAACGGCTTCTAAAACGCGACAGAAGCCCTTCTGGGCCTTATTCCTGGCCCCCATCATGCAGCGCATCCAGGAGCCAGTCGCTCAGCTCCTGGGAAGGGGACACCCGCACCGTTATATGCCCATTTTTAAACTGCACCACTGGCGGCGGACAATCCCACCACTTGCGGATTGTTTTCGGATCAAGGCCCGTGTCCCGGTGGCAGTCGGCCTTGCGGCCCTCCGGGTGCTGCCGCCGCCATTCATACACCCGATCCTGGGCTATCCCGCTGCCGATGGGCCGTCCATTTCCTTTTCGCCAATTCGTACCGTTTGCCTTATCGTTAATTTCCTGAATTGCCCTTGCACCTTGCAAATGTATGGGCTGCTTGCGCCAGTTCCGCTTATTAACAGGCATAGTCAGGCCGGAGATTTTTGCTATATCATCCCTGGGAAATGTCACATAGTCCTCGTTGAACATCTCCAGGGCACACACTACATCGTCCTTCGTAAAACGGTTGATATCCTCCACGCTCATATCGTCATAGGGTTCCAACAGGGAGAAAGCGTCATGGCGCAGCTCCTCCTCACTGATCCCGCACTTCTTCGCATAAATTGCCAGCGTCATAATGCCATAGAAACGGTGGCCGACCCGGATCTCGTCAGCAATACGGTGTAGCCACCAGTCATAGAGATCCCGCTTGACCGTCCAGCGGCCCCGGCGCTCCTTTTTGACAATCCGCCGCTCGTACCAGTCCGGGTACTTCTCCTTCGCCTCGGCCAGCGAGAGCCGCCCCTTCCGCATAAGGCCCAGGAGCTGCTGCTGCTCCCCGTTACTGTCCGGTATAAACTCCAGCAGCTCCTCCAGCGTCACCCGCCCGCCGAGCCGATAGGCCGTCACTGGATACTCCCGGCCCAGTTTGGAACCAGAACCGACCACACGGAAGCCCTGCAAAATACCCTGAACCTGCGGTTCCTTGATGGTGGAAGTGTACCTGTTCCAGATCTGCCGGGTAAGGGAATACTTCAATTCCTTCAAGCATTTCTGATTGTATGGGTACATAGGGATCGGTTCCTGCAGCACATAATACAGGTGAAGCCCCGTTCCGCTGTTTACAACAAAGGTTGCCTGGGGAAGAATATCATTGTTCATCTGGTGGAGTGTGTCCCGGAGCTGGGGCATACCCACCCCATCCAAGTCAAAGACCAGGGCATAGAGATACCGTGCATTTTTGCCGCACCGCTGACGCCCGAAATAGGAGATAGGAGACATGATGGTAAAATCCGTGTCGTAGACCTCCGACAGCTCCGACAGTTCATCTGTGATGGTATAGCGTTTGGCCTTGCCCTCCTCCTTGATCTCCAGGGCAATCCCCGCAGCCTTCGGCGGCACCGTTACCGCAATCCCGTTGCCCTTCGCATCCTCAAAATGGCCCTTCCGTTCAAAGCTGCCCACGGGGAAGATCTCTCGGTAGAACTCAAAGGGCGTGACCGGCTCCAGGAACTTCTCCAAATGCTCGTTCTTTTCCCGGTACAATTCCTGTAACCGCTCCATAGCAGCCTGCTGATCCATAACCATACGCTCACCTCCAAAAGAAAAAGTAGCAAAAAGAAAATCCGCTACGGCGGGGAACGCCTGCGGGCGGGAAGGGGGGAAAGGGGAAGCCAAGAGCGGCCCCTTCGGGGCCTTAAAGAGAAAGTCACCTTCCCCTTTCCCCCCTGGCTCCAGCTGTGGAAATGATGGAAAACCCTATCGGGTTTACCACATTACCACAGCCTCCGCCCACCCCCCTTTTCCCTTCCGACTTTCTCTCCGTCCGAGAGAGAATTTTAAGAGACTTTTTGAGGGCCTAAAGGCCCAGAGGGGGGCATATATTATCAATACTTTTTTCCCCCATATTCGTCAAAGCGATTTTCTCGCCTATTTCCAGTGTCCCCTTGCCCCTCTTACTCGGCATATATTATCAATACTTTTTTCCCTATTTTTCGACTTTATTATAGCTCGGCTGGACAGGCCTTTTCAAGTCCTCCAGCCGAGCTATTTTCTTTTGTGCTGCAGGAGGAAGGTCAACGCACGCAGGGCCTCATTTCCTCCGGTACAGGCCCCAGGGGCCGGGTGTGGTAAAAAACTACCTCCCAATAGCCACTCCGGCCATTTAGATTTAACTTCCGCTTCATCATTATGTTTTCGTCTTTATTTTTCTCCCACCATTCGCTGTATTGAATCATGTCCTCAAACTCCAGGTCGCAGCTCACCCGAATCCCTACTTTACCAATCAGCCAGTCCCCGCCGGTCTTATCCCGAAGTAGTTCTCTCCTGATCTGCTTCCTGGCCTGCTCCTCGGTAAACTCCATTGAATAGGGACTCTGTATCACAGTTTCCCAAAGCATTACCTTTCCCCAGCTATGGCGGCTTATTTTATAGCGGTACTCCTTCTCCATGGAGCGAACCACCGCATACCCAGTGTGCTCCTTCTTTGGCCGGAGACTCCGGTCGGCATTGGCCCGCTCCCTTGAAATCCGCAGTAGATTAGCGTTAAGGCCCTTCTGGTAATTGACCTCTTTTTCAGCCCTGGTCAGCTTCTCCTCCATGGCCGTCACCTGTTCCTGCGCGGCCTCCTCGGCCTCCCTGACCCGCTGCTCGGCGGCCGCCCGTTCTCTTCCTATCGTCCTCTTTGCCTGCTCGATCGCCTCATGCTTATCACGCTCTGCCACGGCAATCCGGCGAAGCAGCTCGTCGTATTCCGCCAGAGGGAGCACCGCGTGGCTGCTATCTTTGTCATTTCGACCTCCAGGCAAAACCCCGTATCCCAAAAAGCCTCTGCTTTTAGCAAACTCGACCATGGTATCCCCCTTTATAGCCCTCGGATATAGTTGTCGGCCACCACGCTGATCCGGTTATGTCCCAGGGCCTTACTGCATACCAGCATGGCCGCCTTGTCCAGTTTTCGCCCGGCCTCGTCCTTCCTGCAGGTGTAAACCTGGCTCTGATACCGGCGTCCCGTCCCACGGTTTATCCGGTCGTAGGGGATATCCTGGATTGCCCTGGCGTGGGCCTTGTAAATGGCCGTTGCATACTCGGCCCGGTAGCCGTGAATATCGGCGCTCTGGTGGACGTGCTGCCATACCTTTTCCTCGCCCGGCGTCTCCTGTATCCTCTGGACGATCTGCGCCGCATTTGGGCCGATAATGGGGCTCAGGCGCTCTCTGCCGCCTTTTCCGTTCCTCACGTGGGTAAAATACTCCCCCTGGAACAACCGGGCGTCCTGGAGCATCCCCAGGCGCTTCACGTCTGCTGGCGTCAGCTCCGCCGTCGGGCGGCTCTCCAGGCTGGAGATCTCCGCTTCAATCTGCGCCCTAGTCACCAGGTCTTTCCCCCGCAGCTCCGCCAGCTCGCTCCGGCGTAGCCCCGTCCCCTTGCAGAACTTAATCAGCTCGTCGTTGTTGGTCTTGGAAAAGTGCCGGTCGCGCACCCGGTCGCCGCGGCTCCGCTTGATATCCTCCCGGTTCCGCTTTGGGGGCTTGAAGTAGTTTTCATCATCGGGAGAAATGCCGTACAGCTTGCCCATGGCCTTGGCCTCTAACTGTACCGTCCAGGCGGAAAGCCCCTGGTCAGCCCTGGCCTGTAGCCACTCGTTGACGTACTTCCTGGCGCTTTTCAGCGTGGTACATTCCGGGTGATGCTCCTTGATGTACTGGATAAAATACTTGGTGTGCTTCCAGTAGCTCTTGTAAGTGTTGAAGGAGAAAATCTTCTCCTTATCCGTCCCGGCAACCACCGCCGCCCGTTTGCTCTCCCCAAAGGCTTGCATCCCCACCAGCTTGTCATAGGCTTGCTGATGGAGGTCTTTATAGTACGCCTTATTCCTGCGGCCCACCGTTACCTCCATTCTTTCGTATCACTTATATAATTTATTTAATTTATATAAATTATTTAATGTATTCCTATTATATACTTGATATAAGTTAAAGCTAAGGCCGCCGCCTGCCTGCCCATGGGGGCCCGGCATTTGGCAAAGTACACTTTTTAACGTCTTATGTGTGACGGTTTTGGGGTCTCTCCCCTACACTTTTTTGAGCTGCTTATGTGTGCAGCCCCGGTTTATTGAGATCTACGGCAGTTCGGGATCTGTCGGCCCCTTTTTAGAGGGAGCTACTCTCCGGCAGATTTACAGTATGCCAGCTACTATCCGAAGGGTTTATAGGGACAGATACGTTGTACTTACCCGTACTTTCAAAAGGATTACTTATACGGGGTCGATGGTGCGCTTACCAGTTCACAAAGGTTACTGCGGCGAGCCCACGCACCATATAGGGGTATCAAACCTATCTCGGCTCCTATATTAGCAAACTGCTAAACCCCTGACCGGCAGCTCCCGGCCAAGACGCTCTGGGCCTAATTACTATTTACCCTCGCCCAGACGAGCATGAAATCTCTGCTGCAGCTCCCGGCCAACACCGGCCGCAGCCGTTCGATCCTGCCTCCTTCCTGCAGGGGCTGCTGATTCGTAGCCCCTGCAAATACACGTTTTCCTCCAGTGTCATGTTACCATAGATAATCCAGACTGTCAATTTATTACGAAAGATAACCGCATAACGGTTTACCCGTTCATTATATAAACGGGTAAACCGTTATACGCCACTGTTGCATCCAGGCTCTTTTTCCTGCTCCCATGTAAGATATAGCTCTTTTTCCTCGTCATATAATCGTAACTACTTAATATTCTTTAGGAGGTCATAATATTGAAGAAACCTAACTTGCCAATTATAATTCTCTGTTTAGCGATATGTGTATCTGGCATAGCAGCATTATCCTTAAAGACTTTTCATACAGTAAATTCCACGACTTCTCCGTATTTACTCTATCTAAAGGTTCTTCAAGGAAATCAACAATTTTATAATGTAGAATCAGGTGATTATTTGGATATCCATCAATTGAAGGAAACTATCACTTCAGATAATCTCCCTTTTTCAATTCAGCAGTTTGCAATAGTAGACTTAACCCAAAATGGGATTAAAGATGTTGTCCTGCAATTTTCACTTGCTGAAAATAATCAAGCCGGTTTTATAATACTACATGATGAAAGCGGAACTATTTACAGCTATACCCTTGTCAGCCGATCTATGTCAGATCTAAAAGTTGATGGTACATTCATATTTTCCAGCGGAGCTTCAGATTGGGGAATTGGATCACTTATCTTATCCTCCAGCGGCTATGAAATCGAAAAAATATCATATTGCGAGTCTTCTCTATTCTTTGTTGATAAGCTCCCTGCAACACAAGCAGCCTTTGAAACTGCAGTTAGTCAGCAAGGCTTTAAGGAAAATGTTACATGGTACAATTTTACAGACGATAATCTCTCTCTTCTAACTCAACAATAATTCTCAGAAGAAATATTCCCCCAATGCGGTCTGTATATGATACAGCCTTACATTGGGGGAATATTTTTTACAAGAAGTTATACCACTTCTTTGCGTTTGCAACACGCTCGCTTATTTTCGGAACTCCGGGCCGCTCATAGTGTCCACAGAAAATACGCGCTAAGATATCTGCGCTTTTATTAGATACCTTAAACTGGCTCGCCGTAAGAGTCTCGCTCGTTCCGTACTTAGATTGATTATTATCTGGCTTAAACCAGTTTCCAACCGTATTCATACTGACAATCAAATAATCCAATTCTGCATCCATTAACTTCTTTGGGTTACTGTAAGCCAGGCTATTAACAGCTTCAGCCGTTGCCGCACTGATAACTCCTTCTTTTTTGGCCCAGTCGATAAACAATTTTCCATCATCCCACTGAACCAATCCATATCCCAAATACATATCATTCAGCGATTGCCATACAGCAGGGTTAATCGTACTCTCACTGTTCATATTTCCAAGAATCCCACAGATAGCATTCTTGGTGAATCCTTTCTTCTTGAGATAATTATAGATGTACTCCGCATTTGTTTCCATCTGATCATCTCCCAAAGAATCCGCCCCAGAAGTAACTCTGGTATAAACCGTTGGCAACGATGTAGCCGTTACTTTCCACTGCTGCGCTTTCTTTCCGGCCGTCGTTGTCGACAGTTTCTCCCAGGAAACATCACTTCCGGACTTTGTGCCTCCTGCCGTTAGGTATCTTTCTGGGTGGGATTTCAGTCGGATATAATATACTCCCGTGCTTACCTTTTCAAAATTAACATAGGTGTCACTATTGCTGGTATAGACATCACAATTCCATGTAGAGGTATTGGCATTCAGCATATAAGAAAGATTATTGATAATCTTAACTTGCTGATTGTTCCCAAGAGACGCAATCGACCAAGTCTGGTCAATCGGGCAGGATTCATCCCAAATATTTGTATTTTTACGTCCAGAAATCGGCCCAGAGGCTGCGATATTCAATAGCTTTCCCGTTCCCGCGTGTGACTTGATCTTGTAATATCCCATAGTAGTAATCCTCCTGTTTTCATTATAGTTTAGCACCGGGTGAATCCCCTCATTTGGTTAATTCCGCCCGCTTCTAACACTCTTAGGAACCCCGCTTCTATAAACATTAGGCCAAAGGGAGGCCTCCCTTTGGCTCTGCACACGTGCAGAGCCAGTTTCTCTCATTTTGCAGTCGCTGTAACAGATACATCAGGTTTAGCTACTCCATTGACAGTTGCAGACAAAACCAATTTATAGGTTTTCTTTGTTTCAACCTTACAGGTTTTTGAAATTGTAACAGAGCCTTTCCCTGATGCGCTCCACGAAGCGATTTCCTTACTTCCTTGCATCAATGTAACTGTAATCGAAATTGCATCGTTGCGGTTTCCGCTATTGTACTTTCCTACGCAGTATGCTGTTGTCCCTTCAATCTTTAGAGTGGGTTTCCCAGAGATCGCTTTCGTACTAATTGCAGCAGAGGTCGGAATCATGACAGTCGCCAGCAACAGCACCAGAAAGAATAGCGGTATAATTCTCTTCTTCATAAAAACACCCCCTCTCTGCTTTGAGTAAAGTACACTTTCGCACTTATACCCTACTAACGCAGAGAGGGGATGCTTTTCTTACACGATTCGCCAAATTTTTTCAATCAACCTGTAAAACGGAAGCTGCCATCTTTTGAAGTTCATTGCCTTCAAGAAATCCATCAATTATAAATTGCATCTTTGCTCCATTATCATACCATGTTATACAGTTGCTTTGCTCTGGATCTACAGAAATGTATAGATGTCCAGGGCATCCGTTGACGCCAATTTCTGTGACCTCCATATTTTCTGCATCTATTATAATTGCAGAACCTTCCTCTACCCGCATATACTCAAATCTCAATATCTCTCCATCCGAATTTTCATAAATAATTTCCGTGTTATTAGGGAGCTCTTGTGGTATTCCTATCCTGGTATAATCAAATGGGAGATCTATCACTTCATATAAGGGCAGTTTTGTAGAATCCGACTCTCCAAAAAATTTATAAATGATACTGCTCTCGTACCATTCTACAACCCAGTCAATTACAGCGGCTCTGACCGTCGGACTTGCTACCGTCAAAACTCCAAAGGGCAAAGAACACGTCAAGACGATTGTTGCTACTACCTTTACAAATCGCCTCCTATAATCTCTCTTGTGCCGCTCTGCCCATTTATTGGGGTTATTCATCATTGCCATCATTTGTCGTTTGAAACGTGGAGATACCGAAACCTCTTTATTATTAGAGAGTTCTTCCGAAAAGTCTCTCGAAATAGCTTCCAATAAAACCCCTTTAATAATAATATTTTCTTCTCCTTCCGTCATTTTATGTATCCCTCTTCTCTCAATTTTCTTATAAGCAGCGCCCGGCCTCGGTGAATCCGAACATCTACTGTTGTTTCCTTCAATGACAACGCCTTCGCAATTTCTTTAGTGCTTCGTTCTTCTACAAATCTCATTTCTAATACTGTCCGATATATATCTGGCATTGCGCGTATTGTATCTATAATTGACCTTGTATTATCATTTTCTAAATCAATATATCCTTCTACAAAATTTTCATCGAATTGTAATTCCGGCTTTTGCTTTCTCAAGGCTGTAATAGCCTCATTCCTTACTATAACAACGAGATACGCCCCTCTTTTCTTACTCGGTACAGCTTGAATTTTCTGAAAATGATCTACTACACGTATCCACGCATTTTGAACGACGTCTTCTGCCGCATACATATCTTTTGGAAAATAACGCTTCGCCACGTGCAGCATCATATTCCCATATTGATTATATAAATCTGTAAATAGTCTCCTTTCCTCATCACTTTCCAGCATTGATAAAAAAATCAGCAAAAGTTTCTCACTCCTATCTTTTACTGAGATCTATCAGTCCTATGATAAATAGTCTACAAGCCCATCTCGTAATAGCACTGACATCTTGAAAACGTAATTGTAGATATTTAGACACAGTGCTTTTCTATTTCTCCATACCTCTGAATTTCTGCCTTATGTTCCACACGGTATCCCTCCAACAGCTCCCCGATCAGTTCGCTCACGCTACGCCGTTGCACATAGGCGATCTTCTGAATATCCTCGTACACGCTGGGTAGCACCGAGAGGCTAATCCGCTTCTTCAGCTCCCGATCCTCCTTCGGCCGGCCCCGCCGACCGGAGCTGGTGGCCGCCATGGGCGGCTGCTCCACGAATTTCCCAACGGTAGCGGATCTCCTGCGGCTCTCCCGCTCCTCCAGCTTACTCATGCTCCTGTTCCTCCCTCTTCTCCCTGCCGGACATAATCATGTTTGCTATGGCCACGTATTCCTTCGCAAGCTCACTGCTGGGGGCCTGCTCTACAGCCGCCAAGCCGTCATAAATCCCCTTCTTAGCCACCGCCAGCCGTTTAATCACGCCCAGCAGATTATACTCCTTCTGAAGCAGATCAAGGATGTCATGGTCATCGCCCACCCTTGTATCGTACAGCGTGGCGATCACCCCCAGCACCTTCAGCTCCGGGTTAATCAGCTCCTGGATCTCCTGGATGCTGTCCTGGAGCTGTGTCAGCCCCCGGTAGGCCAGGTAATCCGTCTTGACTGGAATCACCACTCCGTCGGCGCAGGACAGGGCATTGATGGTCAGGATAGAGAGCTGCGGCGGACAGTCAATCAAAATATAGTCATACTGCCCCCTGGCCTCCCGGAGCGCCCGGTCTAAAATCTTCTCCCGGCTGGCTCTGGAGAGCAGTTCCATCTCCATGGGCGCCAAGTCGATGATCGACGTGACGATGTGCAGCCGGTCACTAAGCTGCTGCACACACTCCATGAGCGGCGTCCCATCCTTCCGCAGCACATCCACGATCGTCCGCTCCACCTCCAGCGGCTCCAAGCCCACACTGATCGTCAGGCTGGCCTGGCTGTCCAGGTCAATGAGCAGCACCCTTTTCCCGGCAGCCGCCATAGCAGCCCCCAGGTTGTGTGTCGTGGTGGTCTTGGCCACCCCGCCCTTCTGGTTTGCGATTGCAATTACCTTCACTGTCTCTACTCCTTTTTCAATTATATAAATTATTTAACTTATTTAAGTTATCTCAATTATATCATATATATAACTTATAGCAAGTAAAAAATGGCGAGGCTGAAAGCCTCGCCATTTTCATACCTTCACAAATAGGCCGATAGGACACACGCCCTCAAATCCCGGCGTGGATATGTACCAGCAGCCAGGGCCTTCCGGCTCCCAAGACACTTCCAGGGTAATGTCGTGCCACCCGTCAGGGAACAGGGCCGTAAACCACTGTCCGGCGTGTATGCCGTATCCCTCCAGGAGCAGGCGGGGATGCGGATCGGCATCTGCTGGGTCAGGGAGCTGCAACTGCGCGATCCTTTCTTTATCCCAGCTCATAATCGTCCCTTCCTTTCTCAATCATCATAGTGGCCCAGGCAGGAGATAATATAAATGACCTCTCCCTGCTCATAGTAAACGATACGATTAGTTTCATCAATGCGACGGCTCCACCAGCCGCTCAGGTTGCCCCGCAGCGGCTCCGGCTTACCGATTCCCTCATAGGGGCTTCTCTGAATATCCTTTATCAGCGCGTTAATCCGTTTCAGCGTCTTTTTGTCCTGTGTCTGCCAGTACAGATACTCACTCCACGCCCGATCCTCCCACAACAGCCTCATCAGTCTACCTCAATCAAGTCATGCTCGGCAAAGCGGGCCTTGCCAGCCTTCACATCCTGCATGACGCTCTCCAGGTGCCGGAGGTTACTTTCCGAATAGAATGGATCAGCCGAAACCTCAAACGGGATGCGATACTCCCTGCCGACTTTCTTTGCAAACATCGTAAAGGCTGCGCTCATGGAAAGGCCCATCTCGGTACAGGCGCGTTCCATTCTTTTTTTTACATCTTCATCCAACTTAAAATTAACATTGACCGTGTGTGCCATGTCCAACACTCCTTTCCTACTCATAGTATATGCAAAAGTAAAGAAAAATACAAGCATTTTTCTTTACATCTTTGTTACACATTAGCCCACTGTATGTAGCCATTTAGGGGGCATAAACCACTTGATTTGCAAAGCTTTTTGGCCGCTGTAGATAGGGGGGTGGTTGTTTACCTTCAGAGAAGCGGAAACGGCCCTCCTGGGCCGTCCAGAGGCCGGAAAACGCCCCTATTCCTCATCCTGGACACGCAGCCGGAGGTGGGCAATTCCACCACTTGCGGATCGTTTTCGGGTCAAGGCCCGTATCCCGGTGGCAGTCGGCCTTACGGCCCTCCGGGTTCTGTTGACGCCACTCATACACCCGGTCTTGAGCCGACGGGCGACCAGCCCACTCAAAATTCGGATAATCAACCATCTGGACGGCCCGCGCCCTGCGCAAATGCTCTGCTTGCTTACGCCAGTTCCGCTTATTAACCGGCATAGTCAGTCCGGAGATCTTCGCTATATCGTCCCTCGGAAACGTCACATAGTCCTCATTGAACATCTCCAGAGCGCACACTACATCATCCTTCGTAAAACGGTTGATATCCTCCACGCTCATATCGTCATAGGGTTTCAACAGGGAGAAGGCGTCATGGCGCAGCTCCTCCTCACTGATCCCACACTTCATTGCGTAAATCGCCAACGTCATAATACCGTAGAAACGGTGGCCAACCCGGATTTCATCGGCAATACGGTGCAGCCACCAGTCATAGAGATCCCGCTTGACCGTCCAGCGGCCCCGCCGCTCCTTCTTGACGACCCGCCGCTCATACCAATCCGGGTATTTCTCCTTCGCCTCGGCCAGCGAGAGCCGCCCCTTCCGCATGAGGCCCAGGAGCCGCTGCTGCTCCCCGTTGCTGTCAGGGATAAACTCCAGCAGCTTTTCCAGCGTCACCCGCCCGCCGAGCCGGTAGGCCGTTACAGGATACTCCCGGCCCAACTTGGAACCGGAACCGACCACCCGGAAGCCCTGCAAAATACCCTGAACCTGCGGTTCCTTGATGGTGGAGGTATACCTGTTCCATATTTGCCGGGTAAGAGAATATTTCAGCTCCTTCAAGCATTTCTGATTGTACGGGTACATAGGGATCGGTTCCTGCAGCACATAATACAAGTGAAGCCCCGTTCCGCTGTTTACGACAAAGGTTGCCTGGGGAAGAATATCATTGTTCATCTGGTGGAGTGTGTCCCGGAGCTGGGGCATACCCACCCCATCCAAGTCAAAGACCAGGGCATAGAGATACCGTGCATTTTTGCCGCACCGCTGACGCCCGAAATAGGAGATAGGGGACATGATGGTAAAATCCGTGTCGTAGACCTCCGACAGCTCCGACAGTTCATCGGTGATGGTATAGCGTTTGGCCTTGCCCTCCTCCTTGATCTCCAGAGCAATCCCTGCAGCCTTCGGCGGCACCGTCACCGCGATCCCGTTGCCCTTCGCGTCCTCAAAATGTCCCTTTCTCTCAAAGCTCCCCACCGGAAAGATCTCCCGGTAAAACTCAAAAGGCGTGACCAGCTCCAGAAACTTCTCCAAATGCTCATTCTTTTCCCGGTACAAGTCCTGCATCCGCTCCATAGCGGCCTGTTGATCCATCATCCTTTTTCCCTCGCCTCCTCTTCCAACCGTTCTATCTCGGCCGCAATCAGTTTCACATACCGCTGGCAAAAAGCTTTCCGATCCGCCAAAAAATCAGCTCTTTCTTCTTCTGTCATTTCTCTTGTATTGTCCTCAAGATAGTAAATCGACTGCGGCACCCCATAGTAATTATCCCAAACATACTCCGGTTTCAATGGATCTATAGGCACACGCCCCCTCATTCCCCACTGATTGACGGTTCTACTGTTTTCTGGCTTAGGCCCTCTTTTTGGCCTCCTCATGAAACCACCTCCAAAAGAAAAAGTAGCAAAAAGAAAAACCGCAGCGGCAGGGAAACGCCTGCGGGCGGGAAGGGGAGAAAGGGGGAGCCAAGAGCGGCCCCTCCGGGGCCTTAAAGAGAAAGTCACCTCCCCCTTTCCCCCCTGGCTGAGGCCGTGGGAATGTGGTAAACCCGATAGGGTTTTCCATCATTTCCACGGCCTCAGCCCCCCCCCCTTTTCCCCTCCG
>OHJP01000667.1_pt1 | contig 17195 bp, 15 predicted proteins | sample 1568591 | NCBI WGS metagenome assembly OHJP01 (sample SAMEA3879567, study PRJEB24766) | human gut metagenome | biome: human-associated habitat; feature: feces | place: USA | collected 1985/1987
TTAGTACTCATTAATATCTGTGGTACTATCAAAACAGGTATCATATAGGTATCACAATAAAAGAAAAAGCTTCATAAATGGCTTGTTTACGCCATTTATGAAGCTCTGTTTACTACTCAAACTCGCAAAGTTTGGTTTGATGTAGGTTATTTTAATGTGGTTATCTATACTGTTTTGTATTGATAATCTATACTTTTTCCACACGTTATTTTTCGTTTCACATATTTTTAGTACCAATCCAGTACCATTGCATTTTTTCATTATTGTGTGTAGTTCAGGTGGCTTGCAGGTTTCTTTTACTACTCACAGAATAATTTTCTGTCGGTTTGCTTGTCCACCTATGGAAATTATAATCTACATCCAATATTTCTGCAAGAAAAAGTTTTGTGGTACTAATCGTTAGTACCAGTCTCATGCAAACTCTTTTTCCTGTTTGTTTTTTAATAAATATGGTGTTATTCAATCACAAAATTGTATCATCTTGATGCGATTTTTAATCTTGATATTACAAAACTATTGTATCCAAAACAGAATGTAAGCTGAAGAGCATTTTCACGTTACTAAACAATCCCCCAACTTTTATACGCTTCGTCTGAGTAACACCCCAAAGCACCCCCCTTAGGATACTTTGAATTAACAACAGAAAACTGATTAATCGCGTCAAAAATCGGTTCCTTTTTAAAAGGTATATGTATACAATGGGCATTTCCATTTTGTATTCGTTCCGCTAAGGATTTTGGCCACATGGTATTCAATTCTGAAGGTGCCCCAATCTTAGAATACCCTGGATACGCTATTATGATTGGTAACTCATAATAATCAACGGCTTTTTCAATTTCCCAATTAAGAATTCCTCTATCATAATTTGTCTTATCCGTTATAATCAAAAGAAAATTCTTACTTGCTGATAATCTAGTTTCCAATCTGTTAAAAAGCGTTGCCTTTGATGAGCTATCCCGCACTTGATAAGTTTTTTCATGTGAATTAGTAAACTTGAAATCTATACTTCCTAATCTATTCCATGCCTTCAGCAAGTTAAAATAATGAATATCGCTTTCTGTAGGATCTGTAGTTCCTTGCCCATCAAAAGCAACATATGTACCTGTTCTGTTCATGTGTGGTCCCTCCCTATAACATTTTTAGGTTCATCAAACCTATTTTTTCTTCTTTATCCCTTACAACAATATGTATATCACAATCTATTTTATCCTTAAAAAGTTCAATTGTTTTAACAATATAGACAGCTAAGTCATTTGCACTGCCCACATCAGCCCCTCCCGTTCCAATTACAGGCATATATGTAGGAAAGCCTTGAGAACGTTCTGAAATATATTTTACTAAAGAAGCTATCGCTTTTATATAGTCTTCTTTTTCGACATGGGCTCTTAATTCATTGTCAAAATATGTCAGTCCTAAGATAAAATACTGTTCATTGTTGAGGCCCTTTATTTCAGCAACCGATCCGATATCATATCGACGCAAGTTTCCACTTCGCTTTTCTTTTTGTTTAATATTCGTATACTTATATCCATGCAATAACAAATTGTTTTGTATTTCATTTGAGACTGTATCAGAATCTCTGTTGTTTTGCTTATATATTCGTTCTAATGCCAAACCATGAATTTTTTTTGATCCTACTAAGTCATCATCTACTATCGTGTCAAAGCATCTATTCCCAGCAAAAACAATGTTCTTCTTTTCATTTGGATTTCCATTATTAAATAAATCCCCATATTCTACAAACAGCGAATGATTTGAGTGAAGATCAAAAATTTTCACTTGTTTTCTTTGCTTAGTATATATTGTGACACCTATCACTATGGCAAAATAGATTACCATCAAAATAAACACAGCTACAATCATTCGCATAACTACATTATCAATACAATTTAACATAATGTCTGTTGGTGTAACTAATGTAACGAATCCCCAAACAGAAAAGAGGGATGCAGTAATTTTGTTGCTTGTAATAAATATGTAATGCCAGTTATATCTCATCGTACAAAATAATACTTTCATCGTATCTCTCCTAGAACTACTTCTTTCATCGGTCTAAATGTATCTAAGATGTCATTTCTTGGCTCTATTTTATCATAAAAGCTTGTGTAATATTTTTCTTCTTTATGCTTTGTGTAAAAATTCCCAATTTCCCAAGCACACCATTGGCGAATGCTATTATTACCACGAATCCGCAACTCACTATTTGTCGTTCTCAGAAACAAAAACTGATTGCTATCTTTTAAAGCTTCTTCCAATTTCTCTTTGGTGACGGAACTGTGATTATTTACTCCATCCCACATCCAATTAACATATAATAATCCAGAGCGACGCCAAAAATAGTAAAACAAAGCTTGAGTTAATCCCTTGTCGTAATATGCGTATGATAAAAAGGTTTTCTTTCTCGCGGTACGAATGCTTTCATCATCCGAAATTTCAATAAAATTAGTTTCTATAACTTCTTCTTGATAATCTGCAATAGCCTTTAATAAGTATTTAAAATATGTTTTAAATAAGTTGGAAAAAGACTGTTCTTTTTCCATTTTTTTACTCATTTGCTGTTGTATTTGATTTGTTACTCTATGCACGAAAACTAAATTTTGGACTTCTTTTACATTGCGATCAAACATTGCTTGGTATTCTTCCATTTGTGGCATTCTCTCCCCATTGTTAATTATGTCTTCAAAGCCACGTAAAAGTCGTGCAGAATCATAATACATATTCTTAACCGATAGATAATCCCTAAAGCGTACTATTCCCTCACCACTTTCTATTAAATCTCCGCTTTCAATAAAAAGATTATATCTTGTCAAAGAACTTAGTCCCATACTGTATACCTCTCGTCTTTATCATATTGTTACATGGCAAATATCTATGCCACTATTGCGTTATCGTTTATACTTTCAACAATCTTCTAAATTTCTATCCAAACACTCAGGTTAGTAAATATATACATCTCACTTCCCTAATATGTTAACAAAGCTTACTGTATTACAGAAAACACTTCATAATATCATTATGGAAATAAACTCAATGTACTGATTAAAACCCCAAATGTATTTACATCACTTCACATATATCTTAATTCAAAAATACATAGTTTTTTTGTTATTATCCACTTAATATACAACACTTTTGCCAACTTATAGAAACTTTTCTACACCTTCAATATTTGTTTTCTCATCATAATCAAAAACAATTCCTACACTATATCTTGCTCTTGTTATTGCAACATAGAATTGAGATCTTGTTTTCGGTTGTAATTTTTTTGAATGATCCATCATCCACTTTCTCATTGTACTGGTTGGATAAATAAGGACTCTATCATATGTCAATCCCTTAGCTTCACCCATATTTATTACTGCATATCCGTCATTCACTTTTATTGTTCTCTTCTCTCTTAGTTGCATTGGTTTAAATTTTTCTAAATATGCATCAACATCATCTGGTCTCACCAAAAAAACTCCGTCATGTCCGGTAATATCAAATTGCTTTGTTCCAGTTTCGCCATATTCTTCATACAACTGCGATGAATATGAACATATACTTTGGTTATTTCTGTAAGAATCATTCAAAGTCTCTTTATCAATAATGCAATCTATTTTTTTACATTCACTTCTAATAAATTCTTCCATCTTACCATCTGCATACTTCTTATACTTTGCTTCGTTATGCGTATGATATGTTACCTGTCTAGGATCCCCTACCATTGTCACATCACATTCCGCTTGCAATAGGCTTTTTATTATGTCTAAATCATATCCCGCCAAGTCTTGAATCTCATCTACATATATCCTAGGATAACTCTTGCTAATTCTTTGCGAAACCTTTCCTTTTGTCTCCTTTTCACAACGACATACAAATTTCGCAATCTTATCAGAATACATTTTCATCCCATCGGTGAAATAGAATTTTCTATAATCTGTTTCCGCATAATACACCGGACCATATTTCCCATCATATTTTTTCCCAGACTTTTCATTGACTAATATCATACCATTAATCTTATCATCTAAGATCACTCCTTGAAATGGTCTAACACCATGCTGCAAAAGAAATGAGTACCATGTTTGTATGGTAACATTATGCGGAACACACCCATTAAGTTCTACAAATTTTTTACGAATTTCCAGTTCATTAGCAATAGTATATGTTGTTATTAACACACTGTCCGATTGTTGCATCGCCTGTCTAACCAAATATGTAGTTTTACCAGATCCTGCTGCCGCAATTATCAATCTATTTACCATCTGATAGCCTCCAAAATATATTCTGGTATTTCTATCTGTTCAGTAGACTCAAAGATTTTCAATCCACATTCCGTTTTATTATGCTTCATAAACTTTCTCAAATCATCCTCATCCGTATAGTCAGTTCCAAAAATACGATTTAACTTATCTAAACCATTAGCTTTCAAAAGTTTGGGTTCTAAAGTGTTATAATTATAATCATTATTGCCAATCTTAAGCGTTCCTGTGTCCACAACATCATCAACACATATCTTTATATAATCTTTCTGATTTGCACCCATATAATTTTCATACTTTTTGTTGATAGCTGCCATATCTCCATCGTTATCTGTAACAACCGCAATTTTTGTCCGAATACAATCTGCAAGCTCAAGAAAGCGTAAAAATGATACCCCGACGGAAATAACTTCTATACCATCCTCTATCGGCAATCTCCCATCATTAAGTTGCATATATGCTTTTTGAATCACCAGCTCGTCCGAATCTCCTTCACACAAAATAGCTTTCTTACATAAAATCATTCGCAACGTATCATACCCAGCCACCTTCTTAAAGAAATTATATGTATCTCCCGATAGTTCAGAAAATTTTATTATCTTTAAATTCTCAAGCAGCATCACTTTCCTCAATCCTAACTTATTTGCAACAAAACTACTATGTGTTGAAATAAGTATCTGCTTTTCTGCATATTGCTCCGAAATACACTTAATCAATTGATTCAATCTTGTATGTGACAGATGATTTTCTGGTTCTTCTAACAAAATGATACTTGCATTTTGTGAGGTACGTTTTGCTAATGCCAGTTCCGTCTTAACAACACATTGCTCTCCCTTTCCCACATAATGAAATGGTATTTCATCCAATTGTGTAACAAGGCTATTCTCCCATGCATTCTTAGTAACCAGTTCTACTGATAATGCTATTTTTTTATCTGTCAAACTTGCATCCTGATTTATTTTATTGTTAATGGCTTCTATTGAAGGATCATTAATAAATGTATCCCTCATTTTTCTATGTGCCTGTGCAATAGATGTTATATCTTCCGGTTCCAATGACCCCTTTATAATTCTTGACAAATACAGATCATTTCCACTTTTATATCTATATTCAGATGAATCAATCAAACTTGATTTATAAGGTATACTACGTGTTGTGATTGCATCTCTGGCAAAGGTTGTCCATGTAATATCATAATATTCAATTGGTAAGCTTTTAACATTTCTCTGTTGCACTAATGCCTCATATTCATCTGCATATTTGTCATTAAATGCAATTTTGAAGCAAAATCCTTCCGCACTGTTATCTCTATCTGAATTTGCATCCCCATTCATCAAAGGATTTTCATCCCCACCAAAAAAGATTTCTATTGTTATGTATGGAAGTGCTATAGGTGCAGTGCCTAACGAAACAATATACTCATCTACTGCCTCTTTATTAAAAATATACTGTGAAATTTCATTCCAAATACTCTTCCCGCTAATAATTCCGGTTAGTGCCAGATTTATAGCTTCTAGTATTGTAGATTTTCCCGCTTCATTATCTCCTACGACAATATTTAAACCTTCTTCAAGAGTAATTTCAAAATCTCTATAGCATTTAAAATTATGAATTTTGACTTTTCTAATAAACATTCTATGCCTCCTCATATTGCCCATATGTAATTCTGCCAAAAAATATCTTTTTCCATCATGATTACCCATTTTATCACGCTAGCATATAAATCCACTCCATCTATATTTTTCTTCTACTCTTCAAATTCCATACTATCAAAAATTGTCTCTTCCACAACCTTAACACACTCATCCGTATGTTTCTTTATATCTTCACCCCAAAACCGGATTACAGTCCAGCCCTCAAAGTCCAATTTTTTATTTATCTCATCATCCCGCTCTATGTTACGGGAAATTTTATTAATCCAGAACTCACTATTATTGATCTTTTCCAGTCTCTGTTTTAAAGCATCCCAATCTTTCCCATGAAAGAATTCTCCATCACAGAAAATTGCAATCTTATACTTTGTCAGTGCAATATCCGGGCTGCCCGGCAATTTTTTATAATTCTTACGATACCGGTATCCTTTGCTCCATAAAGCCTTTCTCAATATAACTTCTATTTTGGTATCCTTTCCATGAATATTTTTCATATTCTTATGCCGCTGTTCTTTTGTTAAAACATCCGCCACAAAATCACCTCAACAATCAGTTTTCAATCAATTTTGCCAATTTTTCTATCTCTTTCATTTCCTGTCTGACATTTATGCTCATAAGAGTCTTTACATCAAGAAGAACACCTTGAATTTTATGATATTCTTCAGTATTATCTTTCCAGTTACTTACCGCTTGACCAACTTTGAGCATATTTGCATTATTCGGATATTTACTTTTTAATGAATCAAAAGGCATAAGAAAAGCATTATATACTTTCATATTTTCTCCATGCTTTTTCTTAAATTTATCCTCATTTGCTATATATTCACCATATGTAATCTGCTTATTTATTGATGTGGATTCTGGCAGATCCCAGGTCTTTCCTGTTACCCCATATTTATAATATTTTGCATCAAGCACATATACATCTGTTCCATATAACATAATCGTATCTGGTTCAAGTGAAGCATTATCATATTTACTTCCATTAACATACCACGTTGTTTTTGGGAAATAATCTGCTTTGTTTTCAATGCCAAATACCTTATCAATCATTTTCTCCCATATATATTCAAAACGATATGTTCCATATCTGTAGTTCTTATCAGAATCTTTATCTCCTTCAAAATCAATAATTGCAAGCATATGACGGAATAGCATCCTGTTTTTATCATTAAAAGTATTGGCAATTTTATCTTTAAGAACAGAACGGAATAACCTTTCCTGTTTAACAATTACTGGTTTCTTCGGCATCATTTCCGTATAGAGCCAGCCTATCCGTTCAAAGCTTTCATATACACAATACTCATGTATTAATGTAATCAGTTCATTCTCTTTTACACTATTCTTCTTTGTAACGAAATCAAGATAAAACACGTCCATATCCTGTACATATGGTTTCTGGGTCTTTATTGTCCTGTTCCAATTGATCTTTCCCGATTTAGCAACTTTATATAAAACTTCCTGCTCCTTATAATAACCTCGTACAAAAAAATCCTTTATAAGATACATATATGACTGCAATGGAAATTCTACTTCATCAAAAGCATTACCTTGCTTAAGAATTTCTGACTCTTTTCGTTCTGTGTTAGCTGAAAGTGTTGTAAGTAAGAGCATTATATCCTTGCGAAGCTCATTGTCATCTTCAGATATATGATATCCAAGCGGAAAATTGATACTTATGTCACCATCATTACATCTTAACCCTACAAATGTATCCATTTCACGATTAGAATTCACTCTGCATTTACTCCGAATATCAACTTTCCTCAAAAAATCACCACCTAGTTTTCATTATTATCTGTATTCTTTTGTTGCATTTTTGAAAGCATTTTCTCATAAACGCTCATTCTCAATACCGCTGCCAGTTTATCTGATGTTGCAGTCTCATATGTAATAACCACATCTTCAAGAGACTTACAATTTTCATTAAATATAGCTGTCTTGTCCATTTTAAAAGCATCATCCCATAAATATTTAAGTACCTTTTCAGAAAATCTGCCCGCCTCCAGCTCTTTCTTTCTGGCAAAATATGTTCCAAGCCGCTTATCCTCAGAGCTTGCCATATCAACATTGATATCAATGACCATATCATTGATTACTGTAGCAAATGCTCCCCAGCTTACTTTTGTACCCGCAATTATATCTTTTGAATGTTCAGACTTATCAAAATTATTCTCTATCTGTCTCATATTCCACCTACGCTGAAAAGCAGTGTCCAATGTAAATACATTCTGATCTGCTGTATTCATCGTAGCCAGAACATACATATTTGATGGTATTCTTACCTGATGTTTTTCATCCCCGTAGACTTCCTTTGCAACCTCATAATTTGAAATTCCATATTCACTTTCGCCCACCTCTTCAATAGAAAAATCCTCTTCATCTTTTCTGTCAAGCAACTGGAATACCTCTCCAAATATTGCAGGAGCATTACCTCTGTTTAATTCTTCTATGACAAGATAATAGTAGTTACCCGGATCATTTTGTGCCTTCTTAAGCAACTTAGTATATGGTCCAGGAGTAAATACATATTTCAGCTTATCGTTACCATCTCTATCCTTTTCCACTCTCGGTAATATTTGTCCCACAAAATCTGAATATGTATAATCCGGATGAAAAACCACTCTCTCCATGTATTTTTCATCATCGCAATATTTTGTCTTTATTTCATGACTTTTTCCAGCACCTGGAACGCCATAAAGAAGAATATTTTCTGCTCCTGTTTTACGCTTAACAGATTCTTTATTTTCTTCCAGTACATTATCACCCTCAGAAATAGAGATTCCGTATGTATTTTTATTGAGACACCTATATATATTCAAAGCCTTCTGTAATTCTGTGGAGTATGACTCATTCAATCCTGCTGCTTTGATAATATCTGGTGCCTTGAATTCATTTTCGATTATATTTTTGCCATATTTTATTCCAAAAATATGTATAGATGCTACCTGCATTTTATCTTCTGCATTGCCATACATTTCTTTAAGAATAGTCCCCAATTCATCAACTGTGAATTTCTTGTTTTCTATTTCTGCATTTTTAATTTCAATAAGTTCCTTTATATCTACTTTTGTATTTGTCGGCAGCTTATAAAATTTATTATTAAGTGCTGAAATATTAAACTCTCCACGAGTTTCATCATTGGCTTTAATGCCTATACAATCATAAACCAGCTTTTCTTTATGCTTCAGAATCACCAGATAATCTCCTGTATGCAATAATCTTCTGAAGCTGACAAATGCCGGATCATCTATTGTAGTCAATGACAGCTGTACCTGATCTGCCTGCTCTTTTCTTCTACTTCTCACTATACTCGCACGCACACATCTGCTTTTTTCATCACCAAAGCTGATACCGCTCTCTTCACCATCTGCAAGATACAGGACATTATCCTTGTAAATATAAAGAGGTATCTGTGTTATAAAATATTTTTTTAACTGCTCATCCCTGTCATTATAATCGCACTTAAAATAGCCATCTGCCATAAGATAAGGGAACATATTCATCTGTTCTCCTGATATTGCTATATGGGTCTGATTTGTTGTTCTGCCTTCATCCAATGTGTTAGATGCTTCCAGTCTTTTTACCATTATTCCATCATATTCATTTGCTGAACTCTCCGGAACTATGTTCTTTATTATCTCTATTGCCTCTGTAAACTCCATCAGTCATTACCACCTTTCATATAGCTTTTTATCACATGTGCTATCGCTCTTCCCAGAAGTGGAGGAACAGAATTTCCTATCTGCATATAAGTCTTCGTATATGCACCTCTGAAAAAATAATCATCAGGATAAGACTGCACCCTTGCTGCCTCCCTTGGTGTGAGTCCTCTTGCCTGTGTTGGATGAATATACATATTACAATCGAACTTCATATGTGCGGTTATTGTTTTGCAAACCTTGTCATTTTCAAGTTTAAAATATTTATCTTTAAAAATACCATTTCTTCTCACATATGGCATAATATCTGCAATTTTGGGATCATCTGAGCGGTCTCCCGGCTCCATGCGGCCATAAATTTCAATATCACGGTCATTATTATATCTCGCTTTATGATTTGATACTACATTAACCACCTTATCCTGATTAATATATGAAATATAATCATTGGTTTCTGTAATATTATTTTTTTCTATTTTGTATCCGCTCTCTATTGAACCACTTTCTGTAGAATTTTTTACTCTTGAAGCCTCCAGTTCCCTAAGTGCAAATAGCGCGTCTCCAAGATTATGTTCTGGTATATTTTCACTTAGTGCAAATATTTCATTAAAAATTTGTTCGTTATCTACTCCCATGCAATTTCCTATATATATAAGTCTTTCCCTGTTCTGTGGAACCCCAAAATTCTTGGCATTTAATATATGGCATTCTACCGAATATCCGATGGCACGAAAATCTTCTTTTACCTGTTCAGCTACAGATAACATTCCTTTAACATTTTCCATAACAAAAAATTTAGGGTGTACTTTTTTTACAACTTCAACATAACTCTTATACAGATAATTTCTAGGATCATCTATCAATCTCTGTCTGTTAGCCATACTAAATCCCTGACATGGTGGTCCACCAACAACAATATCAACGTTCCTGCCTGCCAGTAGCTCATCAAGATTTTTTACCACATCTTTTATATCACCTAGCACTATGTGATCTCTTGGTGTCTCCGGATGATTGTGAGCATATGTGTCCACACAACAGTCCTGTATATCATTTGCCAGACTTGTCACAAATCCTTCCTGTGTAAAACCTAATGACAAGCCACCTGCCCCGCAAAACAGATCTATCATCTTTAACGAATCATCACTTACATTTTTTCTGGCATTTTCAATATATGTATTACAATATTTACTTACAGGACACTCATAGCATTCCTGTTCTTTTTCATTGCATATAAAAGCCAGTCTTCTAAATGCTTCCATAAGTTCCGAATCATTATCCACATCAGTCTTATATAGATCTGCCCTGTCATTAAGGAATTTCTCTGTTACAGGCTTTGTAACTCTTTTTAGGCAGACATCTACATGATTATTCTCCTTATCGCCCAATCCAGCCTTTATAAAAGATATAAATTCACCTTTATCATTTTTGTATTCCATATCAGTCTTTCCACTCTCCAAGATTTATTAATGTTGCCTTTACCGATTGGGCAACAGCTTTTGATACATTAACTGTAACTGCATTTCCAAACTGTTTATATGCCTGACTGTCAGATACCGGGATTACGAATGAATCCTGAAATCCCTGCAATCTTGCACACTCACGCGGAGTAAGTCTTCTTACCCTTCCATTCTGGGTTACATAGTTATCCTGGCATGCTCTGTGCATCTTCGCCATAGTTGCACACAAAGGTCTTGCAATCTTCAGATCTATTTCCGATTTTGCCTTATATCCACCAGTTCCATCTGATAATATTGTAGGCAATATTCTATCTGACAGGAAATATTTATCATCAACTTCTGGTTCCAGTAAATCCTGCAATGTTTTATTAAGTTTTTTCTTTTCTGGAAATTCAAATCTTGCATTCTGATTATCAAAACATACAATATATGTTCTGTTTCGTGTCTGAGGTACTCCATAATCAGCTGAATTTAATATGTCACAGAACACATTATATCCAAGCACATCATGTAATATTCTGTATATTTCTTTATATGTTTCTCCATTATTATGTGTTCTCAAGGATCTTACATTTTCAAGAATAATTGCCTTCGGTTTCTTTCCTTTTTTTATTTTATCATCCACAATCTCTGCTATTCTGAAAAACAATGTTCCTCTTGCATCTTCAAACCCTTTTTGCTGCCCCATCATACTAAACGGCTGGCACGGAAAACCACCTATCAGTATATCGCAGTCTGGTATCTCCTCTAATGGAATTTCATTTATATCTCCAAGAACAATATGTTCTCCAAAATTAGCCTTATATGTCTGCACAGCATATTTATCAAAATCATTTGCCCATATTATATCATAGCCTGTATCTACAAACCCTTTATCAAGTCCACCAAGCCCACTGAAGAATGAAACTACTTTCATTTATTTTTCCTCCTCAAGCTTATTATTTTTTATGTAATCTCTGATCCACAATCCAATTTCCACAGAGGCAGTTTTCCCTTCATTACGCAATAATGTCATAAATTCATCTTTTACTGCCGGTTCAATTGAAATTTCTATTTTTGCAGTTTTTATTCTACCTGCCGGTCTTCCACAATTACTTTTCTTTTTATTAGTCATTGCATTCTCCTCCGTTTAATAAACATATTATATAATGTTTTTATCAGGGTGTAAATACATTCTTTATTAAAATTTATATATACACTTTCTTTTCTGCTTGATATAATAAATATAAATCTACAGAAGGGAATACAATTACATGTACAGACAAATCATTGATACATTAAACCAATTTCTAAATTACATACATATCCCTGGCACACCACTTAATCCAGATGCTTTTCAAGGAATATTGGTAAAGAAACTTTCAAACCAGAATATTATAAAAGATAAGCGAAGAATTAATGCCGGGGATACTTCTTCAACGGTAAACCAGACACATATTGATGTTACTGGTAAACAAGGCATGTTATTTTTCTTTGAAGAACTGAATAATGCAACAACCTCCGTACAAAGCATTGATATTGATATATACGATAACAATTTCAGATACCTTCATGAAATCGACCAGCCCTCTGCCAGGATGGATTTAAACGGAAACACTTACTATGTACGTTCCAATATCAATCTGCCACAATACTTAACAGATTTCAATTTTGCTCTTCACAGTTCTGCATATAAAAAATATGGTCATACTGGTGACCAGGTACAAATAAACATCCCAGATTCTGAAGAGGCTTTTACCCAGCTTCAGAGATTTGCATTCCAGGATGATGCTCTTGTTATGCTAAGATATGATTACTTGAGATATGTTGCTATTCTCATTCCGTGTGAATTATGTAACAACCTGTACTCTATTACAAACACACATGGTACCCATAATGTAAATTATGTAGCAATGAATCCTTCATATAACCCAGTATTAGCACATCAGATCCAGTACAATATTATTTCAAATGATGTAAGTTACGATGATGTTGAAGCCATGACTTTGCAACGCACTCTAAATAATAACCCATGTGCCGGTACAGATGTTGAAAAGATTGTAAAAACCCGTGTTTCGCAAGGCTCTTTCCGCAGACTGTTACTTCTTGAACGCCATCACTGTAATCTTTGCGATATTTCCACCACATCTGTATTACGCGCAAGCCATATTAAAGAATGGGCTGAATCCTCCAAAGAAGAACGTATAGATGCAAACAATGGTTTGCTTTTATGTGCTAATCACGATGCCCTGTTTGATAGACACTTAATCTCTTTTGAACCTGAGACAGGAAATATATGCATTTCAGCATCAATTGACGATGATCAGCGAAATGCCTTAAATCTTTCTAAATCCGCCAGAATTTCTATGAATGATCGAATGAAGGCATACATGCAGATACACTACAAAAAATTTATTAAAAAAGAAAACCAGTAATTCCCCAATTGCGAGATGTATTTGGGTACATCAATAAAACCTTCCAAAGAATCAATGGTAAAGATGTTGTCTGGCCTCCTAAAATACCGAAAAGCAGCCGGGTTATCACGATCCCCCAGACACTTGCTGATTGTTTATAAGCTTATATGGATAAGTGCTATGAGATTCAGCCTAACGACAGACTTTTCCCTTACACCAAACATCTCCTAAATCATGAAATGCTCAGAGGATGTAAAAAATCCGGGTGAAGAAAATTCGTGTGCATGATCTCCGTCACTCCCATGCCCGCCTTTTGATTGAGACGGGATGCCAGCCACTTCTGATTGCTGACCGTTTAGGACATGAAAAAATACAGACAACCTTAAATACTTACAGTTATCTGTATCCCAACAAACAAGCCGAAGTGGCACAACAGCTTAAAAATCCTATCAACGGAACAACAGTGCCAGATAGTAGCCAAATGGCAGATGTAGCCAATTTGTAGCCAATAAAAAGAAAAATCTCTGGAAAGTCTTATAAATCAAGGCTTTCCAGAGATGTAGCAACTATTCAAATTCAATCGTCGCCACCGGCTTCTTCGTGATCTCGTATACCACCCGGTTGATGCTGGTCACCTCAGCAGTGATCCGGTCTGCGATCCGCTCCAACAGATCGTAGTCGATCCGCTCGATGGTCGCCGTCATGGCATCGATGGTGTTGACCGCACGGATCACGGCCATATAGCCCATGCTTCTGGCGTTATCCCTCACACCGACCGCCTTGAAATCCGGGATCGCTACAAAGTACTGCCACACAGTCTTATCCAGACCGGACCTGGCAAATTCGTCGCGGAGGATCGCGTCAGCCTCACGGAGCGCCTCCAGACGGTCACGGGTGATCGCTCCAAGGCAGCGGACGCCAAGTCCCGGACCCGGGAACGGCTGACGGTATACCATTTCTGCAGGAAGGCCCAGCTCGATACCGCAGGCGCGTACCTCATCCTTAAACAGCTGCTTTAACGGCTCTACCAGCTCAAACTGCAGATCCTCCGGAAGACCGCCCACATTGTGGTGGGATTTGATGACTGTAGACTCCCCGCCTACACCGCTCTCTACAACATCTGGGTAGATAGTTCCCTGTACAAGGAAATCTACTGCACCGATTTTCTTTGCTTCTTCCTCAAAGACGCGGATAAACTCCTCGCCAATGATCTTACGCTTGCTCTCCGGGTCAGAGATTCCGGCCAGCTTGCCCAGGAAACGCTGCTCGGCGTCCACACAGATCAGATTTGCGTGCAGCTCGTCGCGGAACACCTTTACCACGCCCTCAGATTCGTTCTTACGCATTAAGCCATGGTTTACATGGACGCACACCAGCTGCTGCCCGATGGCCTTGATCAGCATGGCTGCAACCACAGAAGAATCCACGCCGCCGGAAAGTGCCAGAAGAACCTTTTTATCTCCCACCTGCTTACGGATCAGCTCCACCTGGTCCTCGATGAAATTCTTCATGTTCCAGTTGGCCTCTGCCTTACATGTCTCAAAAAGGAAGGCCTTCATGGCCGCATCGTCCGGAAGCTCCTGGTACTGTGCCTCACATTTTGACTGGGGATAATCAATGGAGATCATCGGATAGCCCAGTCCATATAATTCGTCCCGGACCTGTACCTCCTGTCCGTCCACCACGCGGTTCTCACCGCCGTTTAAAATAATACCCTTTACATTATCCAGAGCCTGAAGCTCCTCCACCGTAATATCATGGGGATGGATCTCGCTGTATACGCCCAGGTCCCTGATCTGACGGGCAATCACTGTATTCTCTGTGCTTCCAAGATCCAGAATTACTATCATATCCTGCTTCATGCTGATTCTCCTTTTAATTATGTTAGATTAAGCGTTATCTACATTATACCTGTTCCAGAGAAAAAATCCATCAAAATTTTTTATTTTCGAGTTCATGGGCCTCCATTCCTCTTCCTTTCATCTCCCGGTATCAGAAAAAGGTTGTGATTCCCAGAAAAATGCGCTATAATGAACAGGCCATTGAGATCTAGCAGAAAAAACATTTAAAGAGAGGTGAGATCATGGACAGTAGTGGTAGTCGAAGTACGGATATGGTAATCCAGCAGTTACAGAATGCAGACGCGACCTGGCTGTCTGTGGTCTGATCTGGCTTTATCTGCATATATACAAGTGGATACCATTGTCCGTTCCAGTACAGCACTACATAAGCAGATGCGAATGCAGGGATCCTGTCTGTAACCGGCAGTGGATTTTTTATGCCCTTTTTTCCTTGCAGACAGGGCTCCTGTGTCCGCCTTTGTTTTCAACTGACTTGTAAAGGAGGACAATAAAATGGCAGGAAACACAACCGTAAGCACAGCGCCTGCAGGATACAGCGCTGAGATCGCAGAACTGATCCGCAGCAGCCTGACTCCCCGGAGAATGCAGGAAAAGCTGTCTTCTTATCATGAAAACGATGTCGCATCCGCTCTGGAGCTTCTGACCCAGACGGAACGGGCAAAATTATACCAGATCCTGGACTCAGAAACCCTGGCAGGGATCCTGGAATACTCCGATCATCTTACAGAATATGTACAGGAGCTGAGCGTCCGGAAAAAGGTCGATGTATTTTCCCAAATGGAGCCATCCGACGTGGTGGAGGTGCTGCGCCAGTTGGAAAAGGGCGAGCGGGAGACCCTGGTGGATCTGCTGGACCCCCAGGTCCGCTCCGATGTGAAATTGCTGAGTTCCTTCGACGAGGACGAGATCGGCAGCGTCATGTCCACCAACTACATCTCCGTCCCGGACCATGCATCGGTCAAAGAGGCCATGTCGGAGCTCGTCCGCCAGGCTGCCGAAAACGACAACATCAGCACCATTTATGTGGTGGACCAGAGGGAGACCTTTTATGGCGCCATTGACCTGAAGGACCTGATCATTGCCCGGGAGGGGACCGATCTGAAGGAGGTCATGACCTGCTCCTATCCATACGTTTACGCACGGTCACCCATTGAAGACTGTATCCCGCAGTTAAGAGATTATTCTGAGGACTCCATCCCTGTGCTGGACAATGAAAACCGGCTCATCGGCGTTATTACGGCCCGCGATCTGGTTGAGGTCGTAGGGGATGAGCTCAATGAAGACTACGCAAAGCTGGCAGGTCTTTCCGCTGAGGAGGACCTGGAGGAACCGATCTTCCGCAGTGTAAAAAAGCGGCTTCCATGGCTTTTTATCCTGTTGGTCATGGGCCTCGGCGTATCCGCAACCGTCGGCCTTTTTGAATCCATCGTGGCCCAGCTCCCAGTCATCATGAGCTTTCAGTCGCTGATCCTGGATATGGCAGGCAACGTGGGCACCCAGTCCCTGGCTGTTGCCATCCGTGTACTCATGGACAAACAGACCTCCGGAAAGCAGAAGCTGACACTGATCCTGAAGGAATCCCGCGTCGGCCTGACCAACGGCTTTATTCTCGGCATATCCTCCTTCCTTGTGATCGGCGGATATCTGGTTTTAAAAGGGAACGGGCTGTCCTTTGCCTTTGCAGTTTCCGGGTGTCTCGGCGCAGCCATGATACTGGCCATGCTGATCTCTTCTTTATCCGGCACAGTTATTCCGATCTTCTTCCAGAAGATCGGGGTGGACCCGGCTGTGGCATCCGGTCCACTGATCACAACCGTAAACGATCTGGTCGCCGTGATCACCTATTACGGACTGGCCTGGGTCATTCTGATTAATCTGCTGCATTTGGCGTAAAGAATAAGAAGAAATATAAGAACGCCGGTATG
>OHJP01000675.1_pt1 | contig 17062 bp, 14 predicted proteins | sample 1568591 | NCBI WGS metagenome assembly OHJP01 (sample SAMEA3879567, study PRJEB24766) | human gut metagenome | biome: human-associated habitat; feature: feces | place: USA | collected 1985/1987
AGAAACACCTCATACAGCCACCCCAGCACGGAGTAGAAAAAGAAATAGAGCACGTAGGACTGAACAGCTTCCATCCACTTGGATTTGGAGAGAGAACGCATGGGACGCCGCCCCCTTTCGTCTCCACCATCCTATCATGTCAGGCGGCAGGAAGCAAGGGGAGAATGAAGCCGGGCGCTGCGTCCGGTCCGGTGCGTGGTCAGGCCAGCCCGGGCAGCTGGTCCAGGGAGGCGAAGGTGTAGCCCATCTCCTCCCACTTGGTCAGCAGGTCGTCTAATATCTCCGCGTTAGTTTTTGAGGTGCTGTGCAGCAGCACCACCGCGCCGGGATGAATTCTCGGCAGCAGCTTGGCGTAAGCCTCTTCCTGCGTTGGCTGCTGATCCACATACCAATCTACATAGGCGAGGCTCCAGAAAATGGTTTGATAACCTAACTCTTGAGCCATTTTTAAGTTGCTTTCGCTGTATTTCCCTTGAGGCGGACGATAAAACTTTTGCATTTCGTATCCAGTGATCTCCTGATATTTTTCCTCTACACTGGAAATTTCCTTCTGAAAAGATGCCAAATCGGAGATCTGGGACATATCCGGATGGTGGTAAGTATGGTTGCCTACAATATGCCCTTCCTCCACCATACGTTTCACCAGGTCTGGGCTGGTTTCCAGATAATTGCCCACTACAAAAAAAGCGGCCTTCACGTTATGCTTTTTCAGCGCGTCCAGGATCGCCGGCATATAGCCGTTTTCATAACCGCAGTCAAAGGTTAGATAAATGGTTTTTTCACCGCTTCCGCCGCAAAAATAAGCGTCATATTGCTTTAAGAACTCCGGCGTGGCGTTCCCTACCGGGGTCTTTCCTTCTTCCTGGAACGACAGCCCCCAGTTATCATTGGCCGCGGCAGCCTCCACCGCGCCGGCTTCCCTGTTGGAAAATCCGATCCAGCTGAACACCCCTGCCGCCGCGACAATGACGCATACCATCGCCACAACAAGCTTTTTCCCCTTGATGATCAAATACATGATCCCGCACCACCTCGAATAGATTTCTACTACTATTCTTATAGAAATTCTATTCCCAATATACCCTCTAGCGAAAAGTTATTTCGAGGCGGGGCAGATTTACCTAACTTATTTCTCATCCGCAGGGGAATAGATATGCTCTTTGATGATGGCTCGCTTTTCCTGTCAATGTCGGCAGCCGCTGATTTCAAGCATTACCTTGCGGTATGCTTTATTGCTCATCTTCGCGCCGTAAGAAAAAATAATTCGCCGCCTTGATTGGGATCATTTTCCCTTTATTCCGTTGCGCGGATATCCCGGTAGATTGACCGGAGCAGCTCGCAGGAGGTATGGAGCTTATCCTGTTCCTCCTGGGTCAAAGACAGCTCTACTGTCCGCTTTACGCCGTCCCGGCTGATTATGCTGGGGGTTCCTGCATATACGTCGTGCTCTCCATATTCCCCGTGAAGCATGGAGGAAACCGTCAGAACACTGTTTTCATCCCCAAAGATCGCCCGGGTGATTCTCACCATCGCCATGCCAATGCCGTAATAAGTGGATTTTTTCGCCAAAATAATCTTCTGGGCCGCGTTCCGCACCTGCTCGCTGATCTTGTCCAGATCCTTTTGATAGTCTGTCTTCCCCCGGCTGCGGAAAATATCTAAAATCGGCTTGGTGGCCACCATCGCCTGGGACCAGGGCACAAACTCGCTGTCCCCGTGTTCTCCCATAACATAAGCGTGGACGTTTCTCGGGTCCACGGAAAAATACTCGCCCAGCAGGTAGCGAAGCCTGGCGGTATCTAAAGCGGTCCCGGTACCCAGCACATGGTGATAATCAAAACCGGACAGGGCCTGGGTCACATGAGTCATAATATCCACAGGGTTGGTTGCTACTAGAAAAATGCCTTTAAAGCCGGATTTTACCACCGGGCCCACAATAGACTCGAACACCCCAGTATTTCTCTGGAGCAGCGCGATCCTGGATTCTCCAGGCTTTTGCGCCACGCCGGCGCAGATCGCGACAATATCTGCGTCCGCGCAGCCCTCATAGCCGCCGGCATAAATTTTCATATTCGAGCCTGAGAACGCCAGGCCGTGGTTTAAGTCCATAGCCTCGCCCTGGGCACGCTTCTGGTCAATATCGATCAAAAGCAGTTCATCGCAAACGCTTTGGTTCAGCAGCGCGTAGGCGTAGCTCATGCCTACCAGGCCAGTACCCACTAACGCTACCTTTCGGTTTACAATTCTCATAAGAACCCTCCTTTTCAGTTAGTATTTTCCAAAGCGGCCTTTCTTATCCTTTCCCCTGAATTTCCGGCAAAAGGCGGCACCCTTCTCTTTTCCTCTGAATATATTATAGAGTGGACTCGAACAGAAAACAATGGATCACTATGGAACTTCGCACTCATATTTATGACTGCAAAAAGCTCAGTCAAAATCAAATTCCCGCTTGGATGCGTGTGCAAAAAGAAAAACCGGAAGAAAAAGAACCGGATTTAGTGGAACAATTTAAGCAAAACCCGGATTCCTTTTTTCCGGATTTTTGTAAAAAGCCCTGATTCTTTTTCCTGTTTTGTGAAAGAAAAAACAACCATTGACGGCGCTTAAAAATTGTGGTACGGTTCAAATAATAGAAATCTTCAAACGAAAGGAAGTTGTTTTTCATGGAAAAATATACTTGGCGGGCTGTTATCAAGGAAGGTATGAAGGAAGAGTATATTCGCCGGCATGATACCATTTGGCCGGAGATGGCAGCGGTTTTGAAGGAGGCCGGCGTATGCAATTATACCATCTGGTGCGACGGCAACGACCTGTTCGGCTATTATGAATGTGAAAAGGGCTTGGAATACGCCTTAAAAGTTCAGGCGGAAAGCGAAGTGGTAGCTAGATGGGATGTCTCTATGGAACCGATCATGACTATGTTCGACCAAAAGCCCCAGCAGGTATTTTATCTGGCTTAACACATACAAAAAGGGCCTGTAAGGAAAAATCCTTACAGGCCCTTTTTTATCTTTATTCTTCCCCTTGCGTAAATTCCTCTAAAATCTTAATACTACTGCTGGTGCCGATCCGCTCCGCGCCGGCCTCGATCATGGCTTTGCAGGTTTTCCAATCCCGGATGCCTCCGGCGGCCTTGACCTTTACCTCATCGCCTACAACGGATTTCATCAGCTTGACATCTTCCACGGTGGCGCCGCCGGTGCCAAAGCCGGTAGAAGTCTTGATAAAGTCCGGCTTTACCTCCTTGGCAATCTGGGCTACCTTTTGGATTTCCTCTTTGGTCAAGTAGCAGTTCTCAAAAATCACCTTAGAGAGAACCCCCGCCTGGCGGCAAACGGAAACAATCCGCTCCATCTCTTCCTGAATATAAGCGTAGTTTTTGTTTTTCAGTTCCACCACATTGATGACATAGTCGATTTCGTCGGCGCCGTTGGCGATGGCGTCTTTCGTCTCGAACACCTTGGTTTCAATGGAAGTCTGGCCCAAAGGAAAGCTGATGGCCGCCCCCACATGGACCGGAGAGCCTTTCAGGTATTCTTTACATAAAGCTACCGGCGCCGAATTGATGGCTACCATTTTAAAGCCGTACTTTTTGCTGTCGTCGCACAGCTTTTTGAAATCCTCGTTGCTAACAAAGGGTTTCAGCAGGGTGTGGTCGAACATGTTTGCCAATTGCTCTTTTGTCATTTAAAATCCTCCGCCTTTTCTTTTTTGATGATGGATATGTTAAAAATAGTTTCCATAACAGACAAACTATTCATCCTCGCTTTTCGCCGCGGATTGAATTTACAGCTTTTATGCCTGAGCCTTCTGTAAAAAAGTGTAGAGGGGCCGCAGATGGTCGAAGCTCTTCCGGTAAGCGGCCGCATAAAGCTGATAAGCTTCACATCCTTGAGGATCGGGGATAAATTCATCTTGAAACACAGTGAGCCGGTCCACGGTTTTGGGAATGGAGTCATAAAGCCCCACGCCGTAACCCGCGATCACGCCGCAGCCCAGCGCCCCGGTATCCGGATTCTTCAAGGTGCGGATGGGAACCCCCAGTACATCGGCTTTGATTTGGTTCATCAAGGCGCTTTTCGCGCCCCCGCCTACCGACAGCACATAGGGCTTGCATCCGTCCAAGGAAATCGTCTCCCGGATGATATCAAAATACATTTTATATTCGTAGGCCAGGCTTTCCACCACGGCCCGGCGCATCTGGTTCAGCTCGGATACCGGCAGTGAAAGCCCCGGATCAATGTGGGCGTCCAGCCTGCGGCAGAAAAAAGGGGTGCCTCCTGTTTTTTGCAGCTGCTCCAGGCACCGCGCCTCGGTGACCGCCAGGGTTTCCGCCCTTTGGGGCGCCGGTCCCTGGGCCATGGCGCTGTGGCCTTCCGAGTCCTTACCGTGAAGGGCCGCGGGCCTTCCTTTATGAATCTCCACCCGGAAATCCAGGGGGATCGTCTGTTTTTCATCCTTATATAACTGCCGCAGCTCCTTCAGCACATCGCTGGTGGCGGCCTCTACGTCTTCCTTCTGCCGGATGCCGAACATTCCTCTGCCCAGCTCTCCGGTAAGATAGCCGTCGGTGAACCCGGACCGGGAAAACACCGCCTCCAGCTTTTGGGACAGGCCCGCCGGGATCTCTTTCCCGTCGGCGGCGTAACGGCAGATGGCGGTGGCAGGCGGCCACGTATTCCGGCCGCTTCATCCTGCCCTCGATTTTAGCCGAGGCCACCCCCGCCGCCTCCAGCTCCTTCAGCCGGGAGACGATGGAATAATCCTTCAGGCTCAGGTCATAGCCGGTGCCGCCCTCCACAGAGAAGGGCAGGCGGCAGGGCTGGGCGCACTGGCCCCGGTTTCCGCTGCGGGAGCCAAGCATGGCGCTGAAATAGCACTGTCCCGAGACCGACATGCACAAAGCGCCGTGGACGAACACCTCCAGCTCTATGGGGGACGCCTTGCGGATTTCCTTGATTTCCTCCAGGGAAAGCTCCCTGGAAAGCACCACCCGGGAAAAGCCGGCGTCATAAAGCGCGGCGGCGCCGGCTGGTGTGTGAACCGACATCTGGGTGGAGGCGTGCAGCCGGATTTTCGGCGCCGCCTCCCGCAGTAAGGAGGCAAACCCCACATCCTGAACGATAAAGCCGTCCACCGGCAGGGAGGCGGCGTACTCCGCCAGGCTCAGGGCTGTTTTCAGCTCCGGGTCCCTCAGCAGAGTATTGACGGCGAGGTACACCCTCACGTTCCGGATATGGCAGTATTCTACCGCCTCCTTCAGCTCCTGGCGGCTGAAATTCTGGGCGCCCGCCCTGGCGCTGAACTGCTCCGCTCCCAGGTAAACGGCGTCCGCGCCCATGCGGACCGCCGGATATATGCTTTCCATCCCCCCGGCGGGGGCTAAAATTTCGATCGGCTGGCTCAAGCTACGCTACAACTCCTTTTTCGTAAACACACAAATCCTTTGTCCCGGCGGCGCCGGCGGAACAGCCGGAACAGCCCGGCGGCGTTTTTCTATGGCGGCCGGGGACGCGCGGGAGTCCTCGCAGGCCGCCGGGAACAGCGGGAAATAAAGAAGCGGGAAGGAGCCCGGCCCTCATCCGGCTTCCCTCAAGGAACTATTCCTCCGCCTCGCCTGACTGGAAAAACTCCATGATTTCCTGATCCAGCGTGCTTTTCTCCTTCTGCTCCGGCGCCGGCTGGCTGTAAGCGCGGTTCTGCCCGGCAGGCCGGGAGATGGGCGCCGGGGCGGCTACGGTTCTGCCCGGCACCTGAGCGCTTTTTTTCGGCTCCGCGGCCTGGTGCTCCAGCCTGGAACGCAGGGTCTGGACCTCCTTTTTCAGCTTTTCATTTTCCCTTCTGGCTTCATCCGCTTCCATTCTGGCCTGAGAGGAATCCTCCAGGTAGTCCTTGATCTGGGAGCGCAGGTTATCGGCGCTCTCGGTGGCCTTGACCGCCTCGTCGCAGTAATCAAGGGCCGCCAGCACCGCCGCCATGGTCACGGACAGCCGGGGGTTGTCCCTGGTAATACCCGCGATCCGCTTTTCTGTCTCCGCCGCGATCTGGCGGACGTAATTTTCTTCCTCTTCCGAGGCAATAATATAATCAGATCCAAGGATACTAATCTTAATTCTGTTTTTCGCCATAACAGCAGCCCCTTCCTGTTCATCAGCCTTTTCGGCAGCTTTTCCCATTCTATCAGTTTTTTATGGATACTTAATTTTATTATAAAGGATTTTTATTGAATATCAAGTTTTGGGCCTTAATTTAAGCCTTAAGTTTTTTCCGCCGCCGGCCTGCCGCCCTTTTCCCAGGGGGACGGCTGTGTGAAAGGAAAATTTTTAACAGGTTCTTCCTGGGTTAAGCCCTGCCTGTCCCACTGTAAAAAAGACCTTGAATGTGATACAAATTTTCCGGCCGGTTTGCGGGAAGAATGGTTTTAATCTGCTGAAAATTCCCAAACGGCAAGTCCCAGAGCGCCGGTTCCCTTGAATTGCGGGGAACGATCAGGTATAATTTTTTTAGAATCCCGATAAGAGAAACGGGAAAACCTAAATTTTTGGAGGTGCGCTATGAACTACAAACTATCCGCCAGTGAAATCCGGGAGCTGATCGTGGCAAAGCTTTCCCACAATTTCGGGGTGACGCCCGCCGAGGCCACTGACGAGCATTACTATAAAGCCGTGGTTTTAATTCTGCGGGATCTGATGACCGAGGGCCGCAAGGAATTCATTGATCAGGCGGAAAAGGAAAACCGCAAGCAGGTCTATTATCTCTGCATGGAATTTCTCATGGGCCGTTCCTTGCGGAACAACCTTTACAATCTGGGCCTGGAGGACGCGGTTTCCTCGGCTTTGAGCAGCATGGGCCTGAAGCTGGAGAATATTTATAACCAGGAGCCTGACGCCGGCCTGGGCAACGGCGGACTGGGAAGGCTTGCCGCCTGCTTTTTAGACGGCCTGGCCACCCAGAAATATCCGGCTATGGGCTACTCCCTGCGGTATGAATATGGTATTTTCCGTCAAAAGCTGGTGGACGGCTGGCAGACCGAGCTGCCGGATTTCTGGCTGCCCGGCGGCGGCGTATGGCTGCAGGCCCATCCGGAAAAGGCGGTGACCGTAAAGTTCAACGGCCACCTGGAGGAGCGCTGGGATGGAAGCTTCCACTCTATTGAATTGAAGGACGCCACCAAGATCCTGGCGGTGCCTTACGACATGATGGTTTCCGGCAAGGACGGCAGCGGCGTCAGCCGGCTGCGCCTTTGGGCCGCCAAGTCTCAGGATTTCGATATGAACCTGTTCAACGGCGGCGATTACCTGAGGGCCATGGAGCAAAACGCCATGGCGGAGGTCATCACCAAGGTGCTTTATCCCGAGGATAACCATCCCGAGGGCAAGAGCCTGCGGCTTTCCCAGCAGTATTTCCTAGTTTCCGCCACCATACAGGATATTATCCACCGGCACCTGCGCACCTACAGCTCCCTGGATAACCTGCCGGACCTGGTGGCGATCCACTTAAACGACACCCATCCGGTGCTGACCATCTCCGAAATGATGCGGATCATTCTGGATGAATGCGGCTACGGCTGGGATGAAGCCTGGGACATCGTGACCCGGACGGTGGCTTACACCAACCATACGGTGATGGCCGAGGCGTTAGAGTGCTGGGACCAGGAGCTGTTCAAGCGGCGCCTGCCCAGAAACTATCAGATCATCGAGGAGATTAACCGCCGCTTCTGCGCCCAGATGCACGACCTGGGCCTGGACGGCTGTCAGGTGGGCCGCATGGCGGTGCTCAACGACGGCATCGTCCGCATGGCCAACCTTGCGGTAATCGGCTCTCACTCCATCAATGGGGTTTCCAAGCTCCACAGCGAGATTTTAAAGGAAACCGTCTTTAAGGATTTCTACCAGGTCATGCCGGATAAGTTTAAAAACGTGACCAACGGCATCGCTCACCGCCGCTGGCTGAACCAGGCCAACCCCGGCCTGGCGGGGCTGGTCACCGAGCTGATCGGCGACGGCTATGTATACGACGCGGCCGAGCTGAAAAAGCTGATGGCCTATAAAAACGACCCCGCTGTGCTGGAAAAGCTCAAAAAAATCAAGCTGGAGAACAAAAAGCGCCTGGCCGCTTATGTAAAGCAGCAAAACGGAGTGGTGATCGATCCCAATTCCATCTTTGACTGCCAGGTCAAGCGGATGCACGAATACAAGCGCCAGCTGCTGAACGGCCTGCACATTCTCTCCACCTACCAGTGGCTGCGGGAGAACCCTAATGCCGACTTCACCCCTAAAACCTATTTCTTTGGCGCCAAGGCGGCGCCCGGCTACTATTTCGCCAAGGAGATTATCCGTTTTATCGCGGAGCTTGGCGAGGCCATCAACAAGGACCCGGCCATGAAGGATAAATTAAAGGTTATTTACCTGGAGGATTACCGGGTTACCGTTTCCGAGATTCTGAATCCGGCGGCGGAGATCAGCCAGCAGATCTCTCTGGCGGGCACCGAGGCCTCTGGCACCAGCAATATGAAGCTGATGATCAACGGCGCCATCACTCTGGGCACTCTGGATGGAGCCAATGTGGAAATTCACGAGGCCGTCGGCAGCGAGAACATGTTCCTGTTCGGCATGACCACTCCCGAGGTGAACCTCCTGCGGCAGAACGGCTATAATCCCTATCTGTGCTATAACAACAATCCCGCCTTGAAAAAGGCTATCGACGAAATGTCGGTTTCCGGGTTCAACGGCATGAAATTTGAGAAAATCACCCAAAACCTGCTGAGCACCGACCGTTATATGGTGCTGGCGGATTACAGCGATTACGCCGCCGTCCAGGAGAAGGCAAGTCAGGTTTATAAGGACCAGACTGCCTGGAACCGGATGTCCCTGGTAAACATCGCCCAGGCGGGCCGGTTCGCCGCGGACCGGGCGATCCGGGAATACGCCCGGGATATCTGGGGCGCCTCCCCGGTCAAGGGCGAAATAACGCGATAGCGGGCTCGCAGGCCCACGGATACTATTTCCCTTTTCCGTAATTCACAAAGCTTCTTTTGTTTTTATCCTTTTCACCGCTTTTCCCTCCGTGTGAGGCGGACGACACGATTTCATCGAATCACCAAACGGGCCTGTGTGAAGCCGCCTGTCCGGCTGTTTCCGCTTTAGGCCCGTTTTCCCAATCATCGGGGCCTGCCGGCCTTTATTTTCCGCCTGCAAGCGAAGGGTCAAGCGGGGCCGCCGGGAGCTCTCGGTCTGGAGCCGCAGCTTCGGTTTCCAGCGGCGCCTGCCGGACAGCACTCCGGCGCGGAGTTCCGGAAAACCCTATGCCGCGGCCGTTTTCCGCCGGTTTCCTGGTACGAGAGGGGCTCTAAAACGCGTTCCGGAAAAAAGGCGGGGAAAGGGAGGTCTTTTCCGCCCCTCACAGGCCCTCCGGCGGCTCCGCCTTGCCCTAATGCTTCTTTTCCTTAAATATTTCCCCAGGAAGGAGACGACCAGCATGAACCAGCTGTTTGATTCCCGGGACCCCTTCCACCGCCGGCCTGTCGGAGCGGTGGAGGAGGAAACCCGGATTCATTTTAAAATACGGCTTCCCAGAGATTTAAGATGCTCCGCGTCCTACCTGCTGGTGCAGGATGATAAGAGCAAAAACGATATGGTCAGCAGCATGTTCTGGTGCGGCATGGACGGGGACGGCCATGAATTTTGGGAATGTGACTTTGCCCCGCCGGAGGCCGGGCTTTACTGGTACCGGTTTGAGCTGGAGACCTGCCGGGGCCGAATGCCTCTTCTGAAAGGGGAAGGGGGAAAGGGAGCCCTTTCCTCGGGAACATTTTGGCAGCTTACGGTGTATGAAAAGGGCTTTCAGACCCCGGGCTGGCTTTGCGGCGGTATTTTCTATCAAATTTTTCCCGATCGATTTTACCGCCCGGATGGTCCGGTGAATAATCCCTTTCCAGACCGGACCATCCGAGAGGACTGGGGCGGCCAGCCCTATTGGCGGCCCAACGAACGGGGTGAGGTGACCAATTCCGACTATTTCGGGGGCACCTTAAGAGGGATTGAGGAAAAGCTGCCCTATTTAAAATCCCTCCATGTCACCTGCCTCTATTTGAACCCCATTTTTGAGGCCCATTCCAACCACCGGTACAACACGGCGGATTATACCAAAATCGATCCCGTGCTGGGCACGGAGGAGGACTTTAAGCGCCTATGCGCCGCCGCGGAAAAAATAGGGATCCGCATTTTGCTGGACGGCGTATTCAGCCATACCGGCAGCGACAGCGTGTATTTCAACCGCCAGGGCCGGTATCCCCAGCCGGGAGCCTACCAGTCTCAGCAGTCTCCCTATTTCAGCTGGTATCATTTTATTTCCTGGCCGGAAAAATATCATTCCTGGTGGGGGTTTGAAACATTACCAGAAGTTGAAGAAACCGATAATAATTACAATAAGTATATTAATGGACGGCAGGGCGTGGTCAGAAAATGGCTGAAAAAGGGCGCTTCCGGCTGGCGGCTGGACGTAGCCGATGAGCTGCCGGATTCCTTTCTCGACCAGCTCACGGAGGCCGCCAAGGAGGAGAAACCGGACGCGGTGGTTCTGGGAGAGGTCTGGGAGGACGCTACCACCAAGGAAAGCTATGGAAGCCGCAGGCGGTATCTTTTGGGCCGGCAGCTTGACAGTGTGATGAACTATCCCTTCCGGAACGCGGTTTTGGGATTTTTCACCGGGGCTGACGCGGCTCAAATTGCCGAGGGGATTTTATCCGTTCTGGAAAATTATCCGCCCCAGGTGGTCCGGATGCTGATGAATCACATTGGCACCCACGATACGGAGCGCGCCGTTACCGTGCTGGCGGGAGAGCCCTCTCAGGGACGGGGACGGGAATGGCAGTCGGCCCAAACTCTTTCCTCCGGGCAGAGAGAACGGGGCGTTCGGCTGATGATGGCGGCCTCCGCCATGCAGTACACCCTGCCTGGCGTGCCCTGCGTTTACTATGGCGACGAAGCCGGCATGGAGGGTTATAAGGATCCCTTCAACCGGGGCTGTTACCCCTGGGGCAGGGAAAATCAGGAGCTGCTTGCCTGGTACCGGCGGCTGGGGGAAATCCGAGAGGAGCATCCCGTTTTCAAAGAGGGAAGCTTCCGCCTGCTGAAAGCCAAAGGCAGCCTGCTGGCCTACGTCCGGGAGGACCCGGAAGGAAAAAGCCCGTCGGTTCTCTGCGCCTTCTGCTCCGGAAAAAATCCGGAGACTCTGGACCTGCCTCTGGAATTTCAAAACGGGACCGTTTTGCTGGGCGGCTCCTTAAAAGACCGTATCCTGACCTTACAAGGGGAAAGCTGCTGTCTGATCCGGGCGGCAAGGGATCTCTCCGCTTTTGCGGCGGGCGAAGAGTGGGACATGAAAATCTATGTCCCAAACGTCCCGAAAGCGTAACATCATCGGTAAATTGCTTAAAGGCTGGCGGGTTTTCTTAACCAGCGAAAAATAGTAATTTTTATTGTAAAAACAGGCAAAGCATTTTGAGGGTTTAAAAGCGCCCTATGCTTTGCCTGTTTTTTTCGATTCCCGTCAAAAATCTATTTATGAAGCTTTTTCAAAAGGGAATCCGCCTATTATATAATTGTGCGCTAATATATTTTTAATTTCATGCCTTATTCCGGCAAAGCGGCGGCTCTTTGTGCAAAAGCATACAATAGCAACAGCCCGGCACAATGTGCCGGGCTGTTGCTAATCTATTTCTGCTATCCGGAAAATCTTGCAGAAATTACGGCTCCTACACGTCATTTTCCTGTTCGGTAAGGCGTCTTATCATAATCTCACTTAGTTTGGTAAGATAATCTGCAATTACCAATTCGGTTGAACTTTCTAATACGAAGGCTACCCGCTGATAAAATAAAAACGCTTCTTCCTCCAATGAAATAGTAATCTTTTTCATAAACTAATCCTTCTCACATTTTTAACTATATTGAGTTAATAATAACATATATAAATCTGCAAGTCAACTCAAAAGAGGTAACGTTTTTACCTAAAATCTTTTAAATTAAAACTAACTCAATTTAGTTAGGAGAATTTCATGACAATAGGCGAGGCAGTGGGAGAACGCATCTTGAAATTATGCAAAGACCGAAACCTAACTGTGAATAAGCTGGCAACCATTAGCGGAATTACACAATCAACGTTGAATAATATCGTCAGCAGAAGAAACCACAGTACTACCGTTTCCACGATTCAGAAAATTTGTGACGGGCTGGAAATTACCATTCTTGACTTTTTCAGCGATCCCATATTTGAACATCTAGAGCCGGAGATAAAATAAGCGCGGGCAGACTGCCCGCGCTTATTTATTTTCTTGAATCACTCTGTGAAAAACATCGAACCGCAGTATTTTTTCGAACCCGCGGCAGGCTTCCTTCGTCTGCGCCGCGCCATCCGTCAAGGGCGCTTTTTATCCTTGGCAAGCTCCGGGTTTCTCCGCGCCCGGAACAGCGCCGTTGCCTTTCGGCCGCCGGCGAGGCGTTGCGTCACTCCTCCGGGGTCTGAGCTTCTTCATCCCCAGCGCTGTCCGGGATCTCCTCTTCCCCGCCTTCGGTATTCTCCAGGCCTTCTAATTCCTCGCCGTCGTCTTCCTCCTCGTGGGGAGCCCTGGCCAGGGTGACCACCTTGTTATCCTCGCCGATCCGCATGACCCGGACGCCCTTGCTGGGTCTGGCACATTCCCGGATGGAATCCGCCTGAATCCGGATGATCACACCGTCGGCGGAGATCAGGATTACGTCGTCGTCCAGGTCTACCACCTTGATAGCGGCCACATCGCCGTACTTATCCACGTGATAGTTCAGCAGGCCCTTGCCGCCCCGGTACTGAATCCGGTAATCGGAGATGGGGGAGAGCCTGCCGTAGCCGGTCTCAGAGACCGTCAGCACCTTGCCGCCCTCACGGAGACGGGCCATGCCCACCACGCAGTCGTCTTCGCCCAGGGTGATGGCCTTCACGCCTCTGGCGGTGCGTCCCACAAGGCGGACGTCCCTTTCATGGAACCGGATCGCCATTCCCTTCTTGGTGGCCACGATCAGCTCGTTGCTGCCGTCGGTGACCCGCACCCAGGCCAGCTCGTCGCCCTCATCCAGCTCGATGGCGATGAGGCCGCCCTTTCTGGCGGAATTGTAAGCGCTCAAAAGGGTCCTCTTGATGATGCCGTTGCGGGTGACCATCACCAGATATTTCTCCTCGTCAAATTCCGGCACCCGGATCATAGACGTGACCTTTTCCTCAGCGGTGATGGGCAGCAGATTGGCGATATTCATTCCCTTGGAGGTTCTGGAGCCCTCGGGAATCTCATAGCATTTCAGCCGGTACACCCGGCCGGTGCTGGTAAAGAACATGACGTAGTCGTGGGAATTGATGACGAACATCTCGGTGGCCACGTCCTCTTCCCGCCGGCTCATGCCGGAGATGCCCCTGCCGCCCCTGCGCTGAGTGCGGTAGGTATCCATTTTCTGGCGTTTCACGTAGCCGAAATTGGTCAGGGTCAGCACGCATTCCTCCTGGGGAATCAGATCCTCGATATCCACCTCGCCGCTGACTGCCATGATCTCCGTTTTTCTCTCGTCAGCGTACTTATTCCGGATTCCCATCAGCCCATCCTTAACGATGGCCTTCACCCGTTCCTCATGGGCCAGGATATCCTCATAATCCTTGATCTTCAATTCCAGCGCCGCCAATTCGTCTTCGATTTTCTGCCGTTCCAGGCCGGTGAGCTGTCCCAGGCGCATCTGCACAATGGCCTCGGTCTGCACGTCGTCCAGGCCGAACCGTTCCGTCATTCTGGACTTGGCGGTGGGACGGTCCTTGGAATTGCGGATAATGGAAATAATCTCGTCGATATTGTCCAGCGCGATCTTCAAGCCCTCTAAAATATGGGCGCGCTCCCGGGCCTTCTTCAGGTCGTAGATGGTCCGGCGGGTGATGACCTCCTCCTGAAACTTGATGTATTCCTGAAGCATTTCTTTCAGGGTCAGGGTCTTCGGCTCGCCGTTTACAATGGCCAGCATAATCACGCCGAAGGTGGTCTGCATCTGGGTATAGGAATACAGCTGGTTCAGGACGATCTGGGGAGAAGCGTCCCGTTTCAGGTCGATCTCGATGTGCATGCCGTTCCGGTCAGAATGGTCGTCGATATTGGAAATGCCCTCGATCCGCTTATCCTTCACCATATCGGCGATGGACTCGATGAGCCGGGCCTTGTTTACCTGGTAGGGCAGCTCGGTGACAATAATCTTAAACCGGCCGTTTTTCTCCTCCACAATTTCCGCCACGGCCCGCACGGTGATCTTGCCCCGGCCGGTGGCGTAAGCGGCCCGGATGCCCGCCCTGCCCATAATCATAGCCCCGGTAGGAAAGTCCGGCCCCTTGATGTATTCCATCAGATCCTCCAGGCCGGCGTCCGGATTGTCGATCAGGTAGCAAACCGCGTCGATGGTTTCCCCCAGATTATGGGGAGGAATGTTGGTGGCCATGCCCACGGCGATGCCAGTGGAGCCATTGACCAGCAGGTTTGGAAACCGGGATGGCAGAACCTCCGGCTCCTTGCGGCTGTCGTCGTAGTTGGAAATAAAGTTGACCGTATCCTTATCGATATCCGTCAGCATTTCCGTGGAGATTTTGCTCATTCTGGCTTCCGTATAACGGTAGGCGGCCGGCGGGTCGCCGTCCACGGAACCGAAATTTCCATGGCCGTCCACCAGGGGATAGTGCATGGAGAAATCCTGGGCCAGACGGACCAGGGCGTCGTAAACGGACGCGTCGCCGTGAGGATGGTAACGGCCCAGCACGTTGCCGACGGTGGTGGCGCACTTTTTATAGGCCTTATCCGGAGTCAGGCCATCCTCATACTGGGAATAGAGAATCCGGCGGTGCACCGGCTTTAACCCGTCCCTTACATCCGGCAAAGCCCGGGATACAATGACCGACATGGAGTAATCCAAAAAGGATTTCTGCATCTCCTTTTGAATATCCACCTCGATTACATTGGATCTTGGCTCCATATTTTTTTCGTCCATGTTTTTAATCTCCTTTTTCGCTGCCTTTTCCTCTGCTTTCACCCTTCGGCGGAAGCTTTCCGCCTTGCTTTATGGAACGTCAGCTTTCTTCTTAACTCTGCTTTTTCTCCGCCGTCCGGAAGCTGTTCAAGCACGCGGCTTTTTGCCCCGCGGCGCTCCCGCCTTTCCCGCAGCGGCTTTCAGCCTCCCGCGTCCCGCGGCTCTATACTGTCAAATAAATCCTGGTAAAGCTTTGGAAAGCGTTTCTTTAAATTCATAGCCCGGAAGGTCCCGCTGTCCACAAAGCCGTGGGATGTGGTTCCCTCGCTGACAGGCCTCTTTTCACCGGGCAGGAACACCTGATACCCAAAGGTCATCCGGCTGGGAGAGACGGACAGCACCCTTGCCGTCACCGTCAGCTCATCCTCGTATCGGGTTCCCTTATAATATTTGCAGGTGACCTCTGTCAAAGGGAGCATAACCCCCATTTTCTCGATCTCGGAATAGGTGATCCCCAGCTTTTTGATAAAATCTGTTCTTGCCACCTCGAACCATACCGGATAAACCGAATGGTGGGCGATGCCCATTTGGTCGGTCTCCTGATACCGTACGATAATTTTACTTTCTGAAATCATAAGCGCCTCCGGTTTTCCAGCCGCCGCTTACCGCTTTTCGGGAATACATCCCGCGATGAGCATTCCCTGGATATCCGCGATAACAGCAGGCTCCATGGCCCGCATGGGCATGGCTAAAATAGCGTTTTTCGGGGTAAACAATACCATCAGGTCATCAAATTCCTCAAAGCTGCTGGTGCCGTCCAGGGGAATTTCCCACTGGCCCTCGCCGGAGCCGACCACCACCTCGTCGGGATAAATCTCCACCTCGATTTTCCTGCCGCCGGCGATCTCACCGGCCCGTTTCCGCATATCAAGGTACGGAACCAGCCAAACCGCCGCCGCGACCGCCAGGCTGAGGATTCCCAATGCCAGGTTATAGCCTCCCTGATACAAGCCGAAGGAGACGAAAAACAACGCCGCGGCCACAATTAAAATTCCGGTTTCCAGCCACGCCCGGCGGCCCACTGTTTTATAGATGTGAGCCCGTTTCAGGCAGGCCATGGCCTCCTCCCGGTTCAGGGTATAGGAAAGCTTGATGCCCGCGTACTGCTCCTCATATTCCGCCGCGTCCTCATCCTCTACAAACTCCGCGTCGGTGCCGTCCCAGTCGGGAGTATACTCCTCCTCCTGGGCCTGCTCCAGCTGCTCCGCCACATCGGCGGCCTGCAGCACCTCCGTCAGCTCCTGGGGATAATTTTCCTCGGCAGCCTCATCCCAATCGTCCTCCCGTATAGGGTTCGGACTGTCGTTGTTGGTTTCCATAAGCGCTGTCGCTTCCTCCTTCAGTATCAGTTAATCTTATAATGGGATTCCACAGGAATCCCGGATTCTCTCCGCTTTTTCGCGGGCCTGCCCGCGGCGTTTTACCGCTGGGAGAGGCCGCTTCGTTCTCGCAATTTTCGGAGAAGCCGCCGGAAGCCCCGGCGCCTTTTTCTGCTCCGAGGGCGCCGGGGCGGGGATCAGAGCCCATTTCCCGGCGCTAAGCTGCCCAAGCCTTTCTCCCTTTAGACGTCCAGATTCTGAACATACTTGGCGTTTTTCTCGATAAATTCCCGCCTGGGCTCTACCTTGTCGCCCATCAGGATGGTAAAGGTTTCGTCCGCGGCGGCCGCGTCCTCCAGCTCTACCTTCAGCATGATCCGGGTTTCCGGATTCATGGTCGTTTCCCAAAGCTGCTCGGAATCCATCTCGCCCAGGCCCTTATACCGCTGGATCGGCGCCGTGACGGTCATTTCCTTCAGCATTTGATCCCGTTCCTTATCGGAATAGGCGTAGTAATGGTTTTTGCCCTTGGTCAGCCGGTAGAGGGGGGGCTGGGCGATATAGATATGTCCCTCCTCGATCAGCGGCTTCATGAACCGGAAGAAAAACGTCAGCAGCAGGGTCCGGATATGGGACCCGTCCACGTCGGCATCCGCCACGATG
>OHJP01000695.1_pt1 | contig 16738 bp, 9 predicted proteins | sample 1568591 | NCBI WGS metagenome assembly OHJP01 (sample SAMEA3879567, study PRJEB24766) | human gut metagenome | biome: human-associated habitat; feature: feces | place: USA | collected 1985/1987
AGACAGCTTCCTGTAAAGTTGTGGTGGAGTTTAAGACAACCGACCAAACCACCAAACCCAGCAGTCCTTCTGGCGGCGGTGGGGGTGGATCTTCCAGTGGGGGAGGCTCATCCAGCCGCTCATCAGCAGGCAGTGCCAATGGACCGGGGAAAGAAAAGGGAGATTGGATTCAGGACACCGTGGGATGGTGGTATAAAAACCAGGACGGTACTTATCCAAAATCATGTTGGCAGCAGCTTTCTTATAATGGTATAACGGAGTGGTATCATTTTGATGAAAAAGGATATATGCAGACTGGCTGGTATACGGATACGGACGGAAAAGTTTATTTTCTCCACCCGATAGGAGACGGTACCAGAGGGCGGATGTATACGGGCTGGAATCTGATTGATGGAAAGTGGTATTACTTCAATACGATATCGGATGGTACACGAGGAGCGCTGTTTGTCAACTGTGAGACACCAGATGGCTATCGCGTTGACGCTTATGGCTGTTGGATTCCATAAAGACCAGAAAAACTGGTTGAAATTGTAAAAATGTCTGTGATTGATTTTCTTTTCAATAAAGGTTATAATGTTGATAGACAGAATAATCGGTGCTTATTTAAAGAAAGGTGAGAGCTATGGCAATCATAACACAGACAGCTGCAGAGCATACATCGGGCTATCAGGCTAAAGATGTAATGAAAGACTTACTTGGCAGACTGGATGAGGCCATTGACGATATGGAACAGGGAAGAGTTCGGACGATAGAGGAAGTATGGGTAGAGATTGACGCGATTTAGGGTGAACTATGAAGAAATATTATCGGATTCGGATTGCCGAAAAGCCTGGATACATTTCCCGATGGATATCAGCATACTGGTTTTATGGACTGGGGATATCAGATCTGCACAAAACCTCGTGATACATATCTTGTTTTTTATGTGTTGGATGAGTCAAAGCAGGTTGTGCCAGTACTTAGGATCATGCAGGACGGTATGAACTGGCAGTATATTATTGGACGCTGGATTCGTAAAAGTTAAATATAAATGAAAAGGGATGCCTCTGGGGGAATCCCTTTTCATTTAAGAAATTTCATAAATGCTCTCGACATAGAATCCGGAGATTTAGTATGCTATAGATAGAGGAGGTGCTGGAAATGAAAAAAAGAACAGGTTGGAAGCTGGCAACCGTATTCCTGGCAGTTACCCTAACCCCAATGTCGGCGTATGCGGGAACATGGGAGAATACTTCAGCCGGCTATCAATATCAGAAAGATGATGGGAACTATGCGAGGTCAGAGTGGATAACAGAGAACGGAACATCATACTATTTGAATCAAAATGGAGTCATGGCTGTAAACACCACCACACCTGACGGATACTTAGTGGCCGCGGATGGAAGCTGGGTGACAGAAACGCAGGTGTCAGGAGGTTATGTCAGGACGCCGTATGATAATCTCCCATATCGTTTCGATCCGGATTGGCAGATTTATGTTTTTGATGAAACCACTGATTATGCCTGGGTTACAGATACTATGGTACTGGCGGCTGTCAGAGGAATCATTCCGGTTTCAGATTTGTCGGAAAAGAATCAGGCTGTCTATGAGGAGGTCTGTAAATTTTTGACTGGATTTGATTATGGAGCCAGCGAATATGATAAGGCAGCCCGGGTGTACGATGAAATAACAAAAAGGGCAGTTTATAATTGGGGAGACTATACACAGGCGGATGACGAGGTTTACAGTATACTGATAAACGGAACCGGTAAATGCGTTGGATTCGCCAGAACCTATAAGCTGCTTGCAAATGCAGTAGGGCTGAAATGCGAATTCAGGGAAAATGGAGCGCATATGTGGAATGCAGTCTATGTCGATGGCGTAGCAAAAAGTATTGATACGTCAACCATTGAGGCTTCAGCGGAGTTTTATCTGAATGTGATGAAAGCACCATGCCCAGTATGCGGATATGAAAATCTATTCGGAAACAGGGAATTGGCAAGGCCATGTGGGAATTGTGGAGCACAGATCAATAATCCAAAATATAACTGAATACCATGGAATAGGGCGGATTTGTAATCGGAATCCGCTTTTTCCTTATGAAAAGAGGGGAAAATATGACACGAGCGAATCGCCTTTACCAGAGGCTGAAACGTGGGATTGCGTTTTTGTTGGCGCTAATCCTTGCGGTTCAGCCTTTTTTTAGTTTCGATATGGGACTATTCCCGACGTTTGCGGCGGAAACAGAAGGAAGAGGAAGCACATTTGCTTATTATAATTCCAGCAATCTGCTGAAACCGGGAGCCAATTTTCCATTTTACGGAAAAAATCACAACCGCGTGGGATTATGGCCTTATGGAATTACCAACGTGGAGGGCGGAAGAAGTGCTCCCGGGTATTGCCTGGAACCCAACAAATCCATGCAGAGTGGAACTGGGGGAACCATAGTTACATACGACCTTGACCAAGACGGAGATAATCTTCCGTTGGGAATCTCAAGGGAGGAGGCGGAGATCCTTTGGTATGCTCTGTCCTCATCCGGAAACTTTGAGGGCTACCAGACGGGCGTGGGGAAAGTCGGACAAGGTCATTATATACTGGGGCAGGCAGCTACCTGGGCGATTATGTCGGGAAACTGGAATGGGCTGGATGATTTCCGACAACAGATGGAAGTACTGATGGATAATTTAAACAGTCCGCAATTGGCGGCTCAGACCAGAGATGCCTTAGAACAATTTTTCAATCAGACCAATAGTGCGGTAGAAGAGACTGCGGTTCCGCCCTTTGCGTCTAAATTTAAAAACACAGCCCCTGTCCACCAAATGCAACAAGAAGGGGACGGGACTTATAGAATTACTTTGAATTATGGAGACGGTTTTGACTGGCGGCAGTCGGAGCTGGTATATGATTTGCCGGAAGGCTGGAACATGGTGAGGGAAACCAGCGGGGTGACGTTTATCTGTTCTAACGGGAATCCGGACATCGGTCTTATAAAAGGTTATTTTCCGGAAGGCTCTACGGCCGCTAAATACTGGATCAAGCCAAACACTTTTAAAGTATGGTATCCCGATGGCTGGACAGAGAGCAGCGCTGTGGAAGGCAAACAGGCAATGATTACTATGGCAGGAGAACAGGAGCCGTGGGAGGTTTGGCTTTCCTTTGGTAAAGGAACAACAGGGACAATAACCGGAAACAGTGGGGATTACGAGATCCCATATACCCAATATCTCCATGAAGAGACCTTTAAACGGGATTACAAAATTGAGCTGGAGAAACAGTGTGACGAGACGGGGAAGACCCTGGAAGGAAGTACCTTTGAAATTCTGGAGCAGTTTGATTTTTCTCAGCTTGATGGGACGAATTTAGAGGAGGAGCAGTTTCGGGAAAATCTTCCCACATCGGAGGGCGGATTTGAAAATTTAAGTGTATGTCAGAGTGAGATCACGACAGACATGAATGGTCATCTGGAACATTCAGACCATAAGACCTATGAGTATGAAAAGACATACTGCGGCGGTCATCCAGAGCCGATTATCCACTATGTAGAAGTAGGTGACGATGCCAGCGATGAAGAAAGCGACGCGGCCGACGAAGAAAATGAACGTTTGGAGCGGGAAGCTTGGGAGGCCTGGCAGGAATGTGTGGACTGGTGTGAAGAACACTGTGATTTTCATTCTATCGATGAAGGGGTTGCCAGAGATGAGATGGAAGCAGACCGAGATGAAGCATGGGAAAGCTTTATTCATCTGAAACGGATTTACACGGTCAGGGAGGTACAGGCTAGAGCCGGTTACATTCTCCATGATCTGCATGAGGATGATGAGCAGGTTGAGATTGTGGAGTTTTCCTCTTCCCAGATAGAAAGTGATGGTTTAGTGATTGGTTACTACGACGGAAACCGTAGAGAAAGGACCATAGGACAGACAGCGGTTGAACCGGAGGCGACCATCTCCGCAAGAAAGACAAATTTAGTGCAGGCAAAAGCAACGCCATCTAATGTAGAAGACGATGAAATAGCAGAGAACAAAGAAGAAAACGCTGAAACAGAAGAAAAGGTTCCGGAGAGCAGTGAAGCAGAGAGAGAACCGGAAAATGACTCTGTGCAGGTAGCAAGTAAATCGGAAGCAGAGGAAGAAATTGAGGAAGATATAGAACTGGCTACCCCGTCCAATGCCTCTAGCTATTCCCTGTATATCCCCTCTATATGTTCAGAAGATGATGGCGGAGCAGGCGGTCATTGGGAATGGGACGGGGTGCAGGAGGAAAGCGAGGTTGCCCATATCAACCAATCAAACTATCCGGCAGATTACACTGGATTCTCCTATCTGGTAAAAGACCATAGGACAGAGGGCGAGCTTCACATCAACAAGCGCGATCTGGAATTATTTGAGAAGGAGGGGGAAGACAGTTACGGAAAATCCCAGGCTGACGCCACGCTGGAAGGAGCGGTTTATGGCCTTTATGCGGCAGAGGACATCATTCATCCGGATGGGAAAACCGGCGTAGTCTTTTCTTCGGGAGAACTGATTGCCATTGCCGCCACAGATAAAAACGGGGACGCCTCGTTTCTGGTCATCACAGAGGAAACTGAGACATCAAAGAATGTTCCTAATTTGTATAAGGACAATATAGAAAGGAATGGAAACTGCTGGATTGGAAGACCCCTAATCCTGGGCAGCTATTATGTGGAGGAAATCTCACGCTCAGAGGGATATGAGCTTTCCAGAACAGGGAAAAACCATTCAGAGAGCAACCGCACTGGAATCCCGGTGGTGATCACGGAATCAGGGAGTGCCCATACGGGCGGATTTTTCCATGAAATCAATGAGTGGGATGGAAAGTCCTATGATTTTACGGTGGATTATTTTAAGACCAAAGGGTTTGACGTGGTCCTTTCCGGGCTCCCGGAGGATTCCAGGGTATATGAGGTCACCCGGACAGAGAAAACTACGAATCAGAAAGTCGTGACCGGAACAGCCCGGGTGGAGAAAAAAGACGCAGACGGAAACACGGTTTACCAGACTGCAGAAGGCAGTGAGTATAAACTGGATGCAGACGGCAACCGGATAGTAAAACTGGATGCGGATGGAAATCCGGTTGATTCCGACCAGCCCTCCAGTCAGACAGTTACCGCAGTGAACCGCTTAAATGTGTATATTCCTGCGATTGAGCGGGAAGAGCCATCCGACATGGATCTGGAAGAATCGGAAGAGATTGATGAGGACTATATTCTGTGGGAAACATCTTCTGCCCTGGCAATGTCCGGCTATAAGAACAGCCTGTCTGATGCGCCATGGAATCTTTTAAAACTGTCAGGGAATACCAATGGAGAGATAATAGACGAGATCTTGACAGCCTGTTCTTCGGACAGCTTCTGGGATGCCTATGACGTGGAGCAGATATTTGAAAAGGACGGAAGCTGGTATGCAAAAATCCGTTATGCTTACAAAGCACTGAAAAACCAGCCAGTTATTTATGAGAGAGGAAGCGGCCGCCTGGCAATCCGGAAGGAATACGAGGGCGGCTATTATTATGTCATCTATGAGGAAGGGGAGTACAAAAAGGACGGCTACCGCTTCACTGTAGAGAAGAAGGAACTGGATTTAGAGGTGTTTTCCCTTGGGGAAATTCGCTTAAAAACGGTTTATGCGCCGGTGTATGAGCGGTATGAGGCTGGGGAGCTGCTTCTTGATAACGAGGGAAATCCGATTCCGCAGATGGAGACGGTTCCGGTCTATACGAATGAGGCGGTAACAGAGTATCAGGAGACACTGACGTCTGTGACAGTAAACGTGAATCGTGACAGCGGCCGCCTTATATTTTCTGTAGATACCAGCGGAGAGGCGTTTGACAAGGATAAAGCGGAAACCAGGACGTACCGTGTGGTGACTGGACAGGACATCACTCAGTATCGGGAAGCTGCGGTCAGCGTCATTACGAAGAAACCGGAGATGGAGGACGGTTCCTATATCAAATACACTGCGTTGCTGTATCCCGGACAGTATGAGATTTATGAAGACGATGGGACAAGGGAAAAACCTCTGATTGTGCTGGAACGGGTAATCAAGCAGGCAATCAAGGTCACAAAGGATATTGCGCTGGATTCCTATGAGCACAATACTTACGAAATCCACCGTGACCCGTTTACCGTCCTGTTCGGGGGCTACAATGGTAAGCTGGAAACCAAAACCCTGCCGGGCTTTTTCTTTAAGCTGTACTTGCGTTCGAGTTTGGAGAAAACAGGGAATCTTTCCCGAAAGGAGGACGGGACTTACGATTATACAGCTTTCTTTCAGGAAAATCCGGAATACGCCGCATCTCTTGCCTTAGAGTGGGATATAGAAAAGTATGACGCAGATGGGGATATGACAACGGTACATGCCAACCGGGGCGGCGGAACCGATGATTACTGGGGACAGAGCCGTATGATGCCCTATGGTGTCTATGTACTGGTAGAGCAGCAGCCGGAGGGAATCCCGCAGAAGCATTATGCCATTGATTCTCCAAAGGAAGTGGAAATTCCATTTGTACCTCAAATAGAGGAAGACGGCACGGTACATGATAAGCTGCCTGATCCGGACTATCTTTATGATTCCCATATGACGCCGGAAACGTTGATGGAACGGTATCATATCCGGTTTAACGAGGAGACACACATCATCTATGCTCACAACAACGATGGCGATTTTGAGGTGTTTAAGTACGGGCTGGAGCCAGACAGCAGGAGGGATTGCCAGAATGATCTTGTGGCCGCCTATTATCACTATGGTTCTATCAGTGAGGACGCAGGGGTCATGGACGGCGTATATTATGAAACCTATTACGACCGGGACGGCCAGATAACGGACTATGGAGTGACCATGGATGGGGTGGATACCATGACAGGAATTTCCACCGCTGTAGACCGGAAATATGCCAAGGCGTTAGTCCCCTGGAGTGTCCTGGACCCCAGATACGGGGAAATCATCAATGACAACGGGGATATAGGAAACCGGGATTCCGGTCTGGAGGATGGCAGTTTTAACTTTGTCGCTTTTGCCAACAAAGACTTTGAAAATGAGTTCTACAGTTCCAGACTGCGGATTGAAAAACTGGATGCCGAAACCGGGGAGAATATCCTGCACGATGGAGCCTTGTTCAAGATTTATGCCGCAAAGCGCGATATTGCCGGAGACGGGGCAGCAGGAGTGACAGGCAGCGGAGATATCCTGTTTGATGAAAATGGAATCCCTCTGTATGATGAGAGCGAGCAGATTTTCATGCGGGACGATACCGGGGCGGAGGTCGGCATATTCAAAGCCTATACAACCGTCCGTGACGGCGAGGTGACGAAAGAGGACGGAAGCACACAAACGGAAAAACAGTGTGTGGGATATTTGGAGACGTATCAGCCTTTGGGAGCCGGGGCCTATGTCCTGGTGGAGGTAGAGGCTCCGGAAGGATACGTCAAATCGAAACCGATTGCCTTTACGGTTTATAGTGACAAGGTAGAGTATTATGAGGAGGGGGATGCAGGAAAAAAAGTACAGGCGGTGAAATACCAGTATATGCGGCCAGTAGGTTCTGACGGCAAGACTGTGACTGAGGACATGCACCAGATGGTTGTTAAGGATCAGCCTACTCGGATTGAAATCCATAAGGTGGAGAATCCGGAAAAAGAACTGAGCTACCGGGTGTATGGGGATGAAAAGCAGTTGAAAGCCCGTGGAGATGTGACGCTCCAGTATAAGCCAAACGGTGAGTTCGCTGGCTTTGGCTATGTGACCAAAACACTGAAACCAGGTGATGGGGAGCCGCTATATGTGGAGAATGCCACAATGACGCTGTATGAAGGGCTGGAGGTAAAACAGACCGGAGAACACGAATATGAAGGGGTTGAGGTGAAGCGCAACCTGTTTGATTCCGTGATTGGCATAATGGCTCACAATACAGGAGTGGATACAGATATCCGGGTAACGGGGACGGATTCCACTGGGAAACAAGAATGGGATATCACCCAGGAAGCCAAGCCCCCGATGGATTTGTGGTATTACGATCTGGAATATGACCCGACAGAGTTGGACACGGAAACGGGAATTTTGTATGGTCTGGATGATTGGGGAAATCGTGTCTGTATGCTGGATTCTGAAACCGGAATGGCTTATGTGACCGATGAGCATGGTGCAGTGATTGTCTGGCCTTTGGATGATAACGGCGATAAAATCATTTCACAGTCGGTTGAGGTTTACACGGATGAACATGGCAATCAGACCATTAACACGGATTTATCTCCTGTGACCGATGAAAACGGCCTGCCTATTTATTATAAAGATGGAGGTGTCACCTGGATTGAAAATGAATGGGTGACAGAGGAGAAACCTTATGAAATCGCCAGGGTCAGACAGGGAGCGTACATTCTGGAAGAAACGGCGGCTCCTCTGGCTGACGGGTATGTACAGTCTATAGCAATCGGGCTGATTGTCAGGGATACAGGCGAGGTTCAGCCTTTCTATATGGAGGACGATTACACGAAGCTGGAGGTGTCCAAGCTTGACATGACCTCCAGGGAGGAGATTGAAGGCGCTTCCCTGGCGCTTTATGAAGCATACCGCGTTTATGATGATTCAGACCGGGGCTGGCATCTGGAGATTCTCCGCGATATGGACGGCAGCCCTATCGTGGCGGAAAGCTGGGTGTCAGGCGGCGGAAAACCGCATTGGATCGACCACATCATGCCGGGAGATTACATTCTGCAGGAAACCAGGGTTCCAACGGAAGCGGGATATGTGACAGCTTCTGAAGCAGAGGTCATCATAAAGGAAACCGGCGAGGTTCAGGGTGTGGTGATGGAGGATGACCACACAGCCGTAGAATTCCTGAAAGTGGACGGTAAAACAGGAAAGCCCATGGCAAACAGCAGCAGGGCAACGCTGGCTTTGTACCATGCATTACTTAATGATGAGGGAGAGCCTCTTTATGATGAAAATGGGATCATCCGTTATGATAAAAACCAGAAGGTTTACCAGTGGCAGACCGATGACGGAAGTGAGGTGAGAAAAACCGCCCATCAGGTGCCGGTTCCGGGCGGGCACAGTTATACGGCATATGACTATGAGATAAAACCGGTGCCGGGTACCGTCCAGGCTATTTGCTATGTGACAGAAAAGGGCGCTATGCGTTTTGAATATCTGCCTGTTGGAAAGTATGTGCTGGTGGAGGAACAGGCTCCGGACGGCTATACAGTGGCTGACCCGGTTTATGTGCCGGTACTCGATGTTGGGTCAAAGGAGCGGATACAGGGATTCACAATGGTGGATGAACCCATCCAGGTGCTGCTCAGCAAAGTAAATACAGCTGGAGGCAAGGAACTGGCCGGCGCAACCGTAGCGGTTTACCGGGCAGCTTCGGACGGAAGCCTTATAAAATATCAGATGGCAGATGAGGACGGCAACTTGCTCTATGTGACGGATTTAGACGGGAACCTGCTGAAGGATGAGGCAGGCAACCTGATTCCAGCTATGGCATATGACGAGAATTACCTGGTTGAGCGATGGATTTCCGGCTCTGACGGGCGTTATACCAAAAAAGATGAGGCAGATGGGAAAATACCTGAAGGTTTTGCAGCAAGGGATTTAAAGCCCCATACTTTGAAAAATCCTCTGGCAGGCTCTTATTATTTTGTTGAGGAGCAGACACCCTTTGGATATGTCCGGGCGGTGGAACTCCCCTTTGAGATTACGGACAGCCGTGGCATACAGAGATTTGAACTGGTTGATGAACTGATTATGGGGCAGCTGGAACTGATAAAATCGGATGCCAGACAGCCAGACCGGAAGCTTGCGGGCGCCAGATTTAAGTTTACAAATCTGGATACGAATTCAGCCACAATTCTGATTACAGATGAGGACGGAAAAGCAGTCAGCAGTCCGGTTCCGATTGGTTCTGTGGGAGCGGATGGTTCTGTCAGCTTATATCATTTCAGCGTGCAGGAGGTGAAGGCTCCTGATGGGTATCTGCTTGATCCGGAGGCGGAGATGTTCCAGTTTAATGTAAGGACGGATCGGAATCCGAAGATTGTATTTACCTACGAGGCATCTAACCAGCCTACAGAAGTAATTGTCTCCAAGAAGAAGCTGACGAATAAGGAGGAGCTGCCGGGAGCCAGCCTGGAAGTACGCCCAGTGACGGTAACAATCGGGGAAGATGGAGAGATTGTCAGGACAGAAGGGGATGTTCTGGAAAGCTGGATTTCCACGGATACGCCTCACAAGATTAGAGGATTGAAGCCTGGTGAATATGTGCTGATTGAGACCAGGGCGCCGGAAGGTTATCTGGAGGCGAAAAAGGTATATTTCACCGTTCAGGGGAACATGACGGTTGGAGATACGGTATTTGTGGAAATGCTTGATGACGATACGAAAACGGAGATTATAAAGGTAGACAAGGAAACAAGAGAGCCTGTGGCCGGTGCTACCCTGCAGCTTGTGAAAGCAGATTCTATGGAACTTGTGCGGGAATGGATCACAGACGAAACCGGAAGCATTCAGATTCAGGGACTGCCGGCGGGAGAATACCTGGTGCGTGAAGTGAAAGCTCCGGATGGCTACCTGATATTAAAGGAACCTCTTAAAATAACGGTGGTTAAGGATTATAAGATCCAGACCTTTGTGGTGGAAAACCAGAAAATCCAGACGGTGATAGAAAAGACAGACACCGAGACAGGAGAACCGGTGGCAGGAGCTGTGCTGCGGCTTATAGATGAAACGGGAAATGAAGTGGCCTGGTGGGTTACAACGAAAGAGGCGCAAGTCTTGCCAGGATTAAAACCCGGATGGTATACCGTAGAAGAAGTTCAGGCACCGGGCGGTTATCTGCTGTTAAAAGAGCCGTTAAAAATCCAAATCACTAATGAGGAAGAACGCCAGGTATTTACGGTCAGAAACCAGAAATTGGAGGTGGATATTCTAAAGACCGACCAGGAAACCGGGGAGGCGCTTGCCGGAGCAATGCTGCGGCTGATACGAAATTCTGACCAGTCTGTGGTAGACGAGTGGAAGAGTACAGGGGTTGCAAAGATCATAAAAGGATTACTGCCGGGCAGTTATACCCTGGAGGAAGTATCCGCGCCGAATGGATATGCAGTAGGAAAGCCGGTTGTCTTTGAGGTGACCGGAGAGGAGGACACGTTGCAGATAACACTGGGGAACCAGAAGATACAAGCAGATTTTGAAAAGAAAGACAGTTTGAGTCAAAAGCTGGTCAGTGGCGCAGTCCTTCAGCTGATAAGGAATGCAGGAACCGGGCAGGAGGTCATTGTGAAGGAATGGATTTCCGATGAATCAATTTTCACACTTACCGGGATAGAAGCCGGATTATACATTGTGAGAGAAATTGCCGCACCGCCTGGGTATGCGCCAATGGAAGATATGGAGATTGAGATTCTTCCGGATCAGCCCCAGCAGACCTTTACCATCCTGAACCAGCCGATTCAGGTGGAAATTGAAAAGACCAGTGGGGATACAGGAAAACTTCTTGGCGGTGCAGTCCTTCAATTGGTGAGAAATAAAGACGGGGCGGTTATCCGGGAATGGACTTCCAAAGAAGGGGAAGCGGAACACTTCACAGGACTTCAGAAGGGAGCGTATACCATCCGTGAAGTGAAAGCACCATCCGGTTATAAAAAGATGGAACCGCAGGAGATTCAGATACTGGAAAAAGATGAATTGCAGGAGTTTGTAGTGAAGAACTATAAAATCGACCACTCTGGCGGCGGGGGAGGCGACACGCCGAAACCGAAAGGAGAGTACATGGAGCTGTATAAAACAGACGGTCTTACGGGAGAAAAACTGGCCGGGGCAAAGATTACGGTTTACAGACCGGACGGCAGTGTGTATTTTGAAGGCATTACAGACAAGGCGGGAAAAATACGGTTTAAGGTGCCGGAGAACGGAAACTATACCTTTAAAGAGGTATCCGCACCGGAGGGGTATTATCTCAACCCGGAGGTTTACCAGTTTACCGTGAAAGGCGGAACCATAGAAGGGGATACGGTGATTCCCGACTATAAGAAAGGAACGGTGGTGATATCCAAGGTAGATGTGACCACGGCGGAGGAACTGCCAGGGGCGCAGATTGAAATTACAGATAAAGACGGAAACCGGATTTACAGCGGGGTCAGTGATGAATATGGAAAGGTGTACTTTGAGGTGCCTGCTCCGGGAGAATACCGGTTCCGTGAAGTGGCGGCGCCCGAGGGGTATGAGCTGAATGAAACCATATTTTCCTTTACTGTGTTTGAGGATGGTTCTATTATCGGGGATTGCACCATTACGGATCAGAAGCACTATGGAACAATTACAGCTTTCTATGAGACGGATCGGAAAGGTGACGGGGGTTTGACAGTAGGAACTCTGCGCCATGCTCCGAAAACCGGAGATGAGAGCCATCTGTTTGAGAACTTTTTTATATGGCTTCTTTCAGTTGGAGGAATCTTACTGTTTGGATTCCGGCACTGGATGCGACGAAAAAAAAGAAACAATGGTATTCCACCAGCTAGACCAACGCAGAAAAGAGGCATGAAAATCAGTGCATTTTTCCTGGCCGTATGTTTGGCTGCCGGCTTCCCAGCTATGGAGGTGAAGGCTGCTGATGACGTATTGGAAAATATTTATGAGGAACACCAGTACAAAACGGAGAATCCGGATTCGGACGAAGCAGAGGGGCTGTTTGAAAAGGAACTGAAGCGGGACGGTATCACATACCGCCTTTCAGAAATCCGGACGGAGGTGATAGAAGAAAATTTGGCGGAGACAGCCGGGGATACAATCACAATCACCACGGCTCCGTTCCTGGAAGAGAAGACAGAAAGCTACCAGCCGGAGGGAACTATAGAGCGGGAAGGCATTTCCTATCAGCTAAAGGATTCCATTCTGGAAAAAGCAGATATACCGGCCCATGAGGTTCCAATTATTAAGGAGGTGGTCTATGAGGCGGTAGAGGGGAAAGATATGATTCCGTCCAGGATACCTGTTTCTGTAACCGATGATGCCACAGGGCAGCAGATGGAGGGAATTGCCGAAATTTCCGGACAGGAATTTGGTGAAGAACGCTGGGAGGAGAATTTCTCCTTCCCGGTGACCTTCCACGAATATGGTCTTGAGGGGTACTGGCTGGGAGAAACGGTCTTTAAACTGGAAGATGATAAGCCAGATTTTCATGGTTACGAGGCAGAACTTCTGGCTCTGATTGGCGTGAATAATGAGGAATATACGGTGGAGACTGTTACATGGGACGGGGAGGCATATGAAGATTCCGAGGGGATTTTGTGTCGGAATGCAGTGGCTTCCGGTAAAAAACTGGTAAGTGATTGTAAGGCCGTCTATCAGGGAACCGCTGTATTTAGGGAGGAGTCAGGTGTCCGCTACCGGCTTACCTACCTGAAAAAGGAGGCAGAGAGCAGTGGAAAGACGGTGTATACGATGAAGGCTACCGGGGTGTATGTTCCTAAAAAGAATCATGCAGCGGCAGTGGCCGCGGTGATCGGCCTGGGCAGTGCAGGAGCCGGGACGGCGGGATATGCTGTTTACCGGAAAAGAAAGCAGAGTAACATGGCATAGAACCATAAAGGGGAGGCGTTTGTAACGTCTCCCTAAAAATATTTTGAAATGCACTTGAAAAAATCAGAGCTGTTTTTCTACAATGATTATACAGACAGGAAAGAGGAGAGGAGACCGGAAGAATGAAGAACAGAAAAAAGATTGTGCGGATAAAAGACAGAAAAAACAATATACCGAAACCACCCATCTGCCCTTACTGCGGCAGACGTTCGGTGCTGCGCCCCGCAGAATATGTTTATGGGGACAATACCATATCAGCCGGAAGCTTTTTGTATGTATGCAGCGGTTATCCTGAATGTGGGACCTATGTGGGGGTTCATGAAGGAAGCCGGAAACCTAAAGGGACTCTGGCGGATTCAGAACTTAGGAATAAGAGAATCAGGGCGCACAGGGCTATGGATACCCTGGTCAGAGCCGGCTGTATGAGCCGGGACGGAGTGTATGTCTGGCTGTCCAGCCGTTTAAATCTGCCATACGAAGAAACCCATATTGGATATTTTTCTGATTATCTTTGTGAGCAGACAATTCTGGAGTGTGAACAGGTACTGGATAACTGGAAGGCGAACCATGAGAAACGAGCGGCATGAGGGAGGAGTGAGCGTAAATGCGATTGGAACCATCAGAGGAAGCCATGTACCGTAGGATGGATTTAAAAGATCATCTGTTGATAGTGATTCTTATTATGGGATTTATAGCTTCTTTGAGTTTTTTCTTACTGGCTAACCCAAATTCACAAGTAATAGGGCTAGGGGCAATTATATCTAGTTTAGCTGGTATGGGGGTCAGTGGAGGAGGTTTCCTTTGGTTGAAACAACGGATTATGCCGCTGACTGGCTGCTTTTTGGAGATACGAAGTGATAGTTTTGCAGCGGTTCAGCCATATAAAGACAACCAATATGAGTCCTGTCGGATTTATTATAAAGAAATAGAGCTATTAATTAAGGATAAGGCGGGAAGTGGATTTTATATCAGAATTCTACAGCCAGGAGAAAGTGTAATAAAGGGGAGTCAGGATAAAAGGAGAACGATGCATATCAGTCGGTTTGGGTATTCCGAGGAGGAGATTGAAACGATATATGAGGTACTTAAAGAACGTGTTTTACAGACTGCGACAGTATATGAGTATACAGAATAATCAGCCTGTCATTCCGGAGGTACTGAAAACGAGATTATGGACGGCCGCCAGCATGATTGCCTGTGTCATGGCGGTCGGCATTTTTATGGAGTACCAACTGGGAGACGGATTCCTAAAGCTGTCCTGCTTATGCAGCATATGTCTGGGGATTCGTTTTTTTGATTTGTTACTGATTATTTATGACAGGAAATACGAGGTGGTTGAGGGAGAAGTGGTCCGGATTCGGATTTGTGGAATACAAAAAAAGCATTGGGAGATTACGGTTAGAAACCAGCAGGGGGAAGAAAAAACTGTTTTTATTTCCGAGCAGAGTAATATACGGAAAGGGAGGCATTACAGGATATACTTTAAAAAAGAGGCGATTTTGGGGATAGAGGAGCAGGGGATTTAGAGGCATCATTTCGCAGGAAGTCTATGATTTTAGTTTGCGATATTGTGTCGAGAAGTTTGATTTGCTGCTTTGCAAACAATGAAAACGGGTTGTTGCCAACAAAACGGCGCTATGTCCTGGCGGGGGCATGGCGTCGTCTTGGGTTGGGGGGCGTTGCACACCCTCCTTCGCAAATTGGAATCTATCAAACAAACAGTCCAAAACACAAACGAGCCTAAGCATGCTTAAACAAAGAGAGTGTAAAATAAAGTGTGTAAGTTACCGGTAACCAAACTTACGCACTTTATTTATATTATAAAGTGCGGTACACTAAAGGAAAGGATGAAAGGATAAATGAGTACAGCACTTATGGCACCAAGGAAAAAGAACAAACGCAGCAATACCAGCATGGCGATTGCAAAAGCAATCATTGATGAATATCAGCCAAAAACTGCGGAGGAAATGCAGGATGCCTTGAAGGACATCTTCGGCCCTATGTTTGAAGCAATGCTTCAGGGCGAGATAGATACCCATCTGGGCTATGAGGCGCATAACCACGGCTATAAGGATACAGAGAACTGACGTAATGGCTACATCCACAAGAATGTAAAGACAACTTACGGGGATATTCCGGTGGACGTACCAAGAGACCGTGAATCCACCTTCGAACCACAGGCAATCCCTAAGCGCACACGTGATGTCAGTGGCATTGAGGATAAAGTGCTGGCCATGTACGCGAGAGGAATGAGCCAGCGGGATATTGCCGACACCATAGAGGATATCTATGGTTTTGAGATTTCCCATGAGGCGGTTTCAACCATCACAGACAGGGTAATAGAAACGGCGGACGAATGGCAGAACCGGCCGTTGAAGAAGTTCTACACGTTCGTTTTCGTGGATTGTCTGTACGTATCCATCCGTAAAGAGACAGAAACCAAGAGCTGTGCTGTTTATGTAGTCCTTGGATATGATGTCAATGGAATCAAGGACATCCTGGGCATCTGGATTGGAGAATCAGAAGGGAAGCATTACTGGATGCAGATTTTTGATGAAATCAAGGCGCGAGGGGTAGAGGACATCCTTTTCATCAGCATGGACGGGGTATCGGGTCTGGAAGAAGGCGCAAAATCCATCTTTAAAGATGTAGTCGTGCAACGGTGTATCGTCCATCTGATCCGCAATTCAATTAAATACATACCATCCAAGGAGTATAAGGCCTATACAGGCCAGATAAGAAAAGTATATGGTGCAGCCAGCCTGAAAGCGGCGCAGGCAGAGTTTGAGCGCTTCAGGCAGGCGTGGAGCCAATACCCAGGAGCAGTGGAAGTATGGGTCAGGAACTGGGATTACGTGGAACAGCTATTCAATTATGGAAGTGCAGTCCGCAAGGTGATGTACACGACAAATGCCATAGAGTCGGTCAATTCAAGTTTCCGTAAAGTAACGAAGAAAGGGTCCTTTCCGAACGAAAATAGCGTTATGAAAGCGTTGTATCTGCGCATCACAGAACTGTATAAAAAATGGAATGGCCGCCCTGTATCTAACTGGGCAATGGTGCGGAACCAGCTTTCCATGGATGACAAAGTCCAGGCCCGAATCATGAAATATGAGAATTACTGATTGTACACAGAAGAGAACTACCCTTTAATCAGCAAAATC
>OHJP01000718.1_pt1 | contig 16342 bp, 10 predicted proteins | sample 1568591 | NCBI WGS metagenome assembly OHJP01 (sample SAMEA3879567, study PRJEB24766) | human gut metagenome | biome: human-associated habitat; feature: feces | place: USA | collected 1985/1987
GTTCACATGCGCCGCCCGGCTCCCGCGGCTCTCAGGGGCATCTCTCATGCAAAAACTTTTGTTGGGTAAAGTCCGAGGTCAGTGGCGTTTTATACCGAGAAATTCAAAAAAGTGGAAAATTCATTACATATTTGCGTTGACTTTAGGTAACTAAAGTTTCATACTCCTTTTCAACCACTGGGGGATGTGAACACGCACGGATCGTTCACATCATGATTGAAGAGGATTTCTTAGACATGTTCACGCATCAGCTAAACATTATCAGCGTAGTAATTATCTGATGCGGGTTAGCACATACAGCTAGCCCGTACGATAACGGGCGGCTGATGAAGATGAGGGCCGTCGAGCGCAACCGACGGCCCTCATTTTTTATGTCTGGGAAGTTCTTTTTAGAGGAGGAAATGTAATGAACGGAGTTTTGCTCATGGTTGTGGCCGCGGCGGTGCTCGCCTGCGGCTATCTGGGCTATGGCCGATGGCTGGCCAACAAGTGGGGCGTTGACAAAGAGGCCCTCACGCCGGCCAAGCGCATGAAAGACGGCAACAGCTTCTCGCCCGTCTCCGCCTTCACCGCGTTCTCGCACCAGTTCAGCTCGATCTGCGGTGCCGGCCCTGTTACGGGTACGATCGTCGCTATGGCCTTCGGCTGGCTTCCCGTCGTGCTCTGGGTCCTCGTCGGCGGCATCTTCTTTGGCGCCGTCCACGACTTTGGCGCCCTGTACGCCTCGATGAAGAACAACGGCAAGTCCCTGGCCCAGCTCATCGAGAAGTACATCGGCAAGACCGGCCGTCGCCTGTTCCTGCTGTTCTGCTGGCTGTTCTGCATCATCGTCATCGCCGCTTTCACCGACATGGTCTGCAAGACGTTCATGTTCACCCCGGCCGTTGACGCTTCTGGTGCTGCTACCGGTGCCATCGACTTCACCAAGTCCTATGCCGCTGGCTGCGCTGGCACCATCTCCATCCTGTTCACCTTCGTCGCCATGGCCTTTGGTTGGGCCCAGAAGAAGTTCAACCTCACCGGCGCTGCCGAGTTCGTCACCGGCGTGGTACTCATGGTCCTCATGTTCGCCGTCGGCATGCAGTTCCCGGTCTACCTGGACAAGTTCCAGTGGTTCGCCGTCGTCATGGTCTACCTGGTCTTTGCCGGTGCCATGCCCATCCAGATGCTCAAGACCCCTCGCGACTACCTCACTTCCATCATGATGATCGTCATGATCGTCTGCGCTGTCCTCGGTATCGTCGTCCTGGGCGCTAACGGCCAGGCCACCATCACCGCTCCGGTCTTCACCGGCTTTAGCAATGCCTCGGGCATGATGTTCCCGGTCCTGTTTGTCTCCGTTGCCTGCGGTGCTCTCTCCGGTTTCCACAGCCTCGTTTCTTCTGGTACCTCCTCCAAGCAGGTCGAGAAGGAGCAGGACGCCGTCAAGGTCGGTTATGGCGCCATGATCGTCGAGTCCTTCGTCGGCATCCTTGCCATCATCGTCGCCGGTATCATGTTCTCCGACATGAACACCGCCGGTACCGGCGCCCTTAACGCCGGTGTCGCTTCCACCCCGTTCCAGATCTTCGCCGCCGGCATCTCCCGCGGTATGCAGGCCTTCGGCGTTGACGGCACGCTCGCAACCGTCTTCATGACCATGAACGTTTCCGCTCTGGCCCTGACCTCGCTCGATGCCGTCGCCCGCATCGCTCGCACCTCGTTCTCCGAGTTCTTTGCCCAGACCAACGACGCCCTGGCCATCGAGTCCAAGGCCGGCTACATGAAGGTCCTCGGCAACCCCTGGTTCGCCACGGTCGTTACCCTGCTTCCTGGCCTCGCCCTCGCCTTTGGTGGCTATGCCAACATCTGGCCGCTCTTTGGTGCTTCTAACCAGCTGCTCGGCGGTATGACCATGATCACCCTCGCCGTGTTCTGTAAGTGCACCGGCCGCAAGGGTTGGATGCTCTACGTGCCCGTCGCCTTCCTGCTCTGCTGCACCTTCACTTCGCTGGTCCAGAGCGCCATGGGCTGCATGACCGCCGTCCAGGCCTACGGTTTCTTCGGCACCATCCCGGCTACCGCCACCACGGCTGCCGTTTCCGTCGCCGCTACCAAGGGCCTGCAGCTCGTCTTCGCCGTCCTGCTGATGGTCCTGGGCCTCATCGTTGCCGTCAACTGCCTCAAGGAGTTCTTCGGCAAGGAGGCCGGTTCCATGCCCGACGAGGAGCCCGAGTGGTCCGAGATGGGCAAAGTCGAGTATGGCCGCGCCGCTGCCGCCGAGGCTCCCGCCGACGCCGAGGCTGCCAAGGCGTAATCGACCTGACGAGTTGAACGTCACATCTATACAACTCGATAAGACCGGGTCCGCGGCTGCGCGGGCTCGGTCTTTTTTCATGCAAAAGCGGGCGATGCCCGAGTGTTCTAGCAGATGTTTTGCGTGGATAAGGGCGCGCGTTGTACCATATAGACGTATATGTGTACATATGAAAGGGGCCCCGTGGCCAAGACGGTATATTCCGATAACCAAAATAATGTCGATGCCCTGGCTGAGCGTCTGAGCAGCCAGACGTCGCTTTCTGCCGAGCGCGCCAAGCTAGTTGCCTACGACCTGCTCTGCCGCAAGGCACTCAAGATCAAGTCGAGCGCGCTGGCGCAGATTTTCCGCTCCGTCGATAAGGAATGCGACACCAAGGCGATGCGCGACGAACTCATCGCGGCAAAGATCGTTACCAAGATCGAGGGCAGCGGCATTAACGGACGTCCGGCGTTCTATACCATTCATGCCGAGATAAGTGATGCTCAGGAGCAGCTTGCCGAGGCTGTCGAAGAGGCCGTCGAGGACGCTGTCGAGGCGCCCGCTTCGGTGGAAACGGCCCCGCGCGAGCATGTCGATACCGACGAGCTGCTCGATGAGAACGTCGTTCGCGCCTTTACGGCCAAGGCCGGCCGCGGCGGTTTTGGTGGGGGCGGAAAGCGCGATGCTCAGCGCCGTGCCCAGCAGGAGCGCTTCCGTCGTGCCGTGGCTCAAAAGGATGAACTCGATACCGAGACTGTTGTGACCGAGGTTGCCGCTGAGTCGCAAAAGCCCGTGGAGGAGCAAAAGCCCGTGGAGGAGCAAAAGCCCGTGGAGGCCCAAGAGCCCAAGCGTCGTCGCGGTGCTCACTTTAAGGCTGTGCAGCAGGATGTCGCGCATGAGGCTGAAGAGCCTTCCGAGGTTGCAGGCGATGCTGAGGAGTCTGCCAAGAGGGTTTCGGGTTCGTGTCGTCCCGGCCGCGGTTTTGCGGGGCGCGCGTATCCCATAAAGCGTCAGGAGAAGGGCGAGCCGGCTTCGACCGCTCAGGCCGATAAGGCCGAACAAACTGAGAAAACCGTTGAGCCGGTGGCTTGCGAGCAGCAACCTTCCGAGTCGCAGTCTGCGGCTGACACCGAGGTCAAAGCTCAACAGTCCGCTGATAAGCAGACAGGGGAGAGCGCCTCAAGCAAGCCCCGCCGCCGTCGTCACCGCGGCGGTCGTGGCTCAAATGCCGAGGCCGCGGCCGAGAAGGCAGCGATGCAAAGCAAGGATGCGAAGGCTGAGGCCCTGGTGGAGCAGCCCAAGCGCCAGCCGGCGAAGGGGGACAAGCCCGAGCGCTCGCAAAAGGGTCCGTCCGCGCCAAAGCAAGAGCGCAAAGCTCAGGCAGATTCCAAGCGCAAATCCCAGGCGCAGCCCAAACCGACTGCAAACGATGCGGCCGCCCAGCAGCCTGAGCCGCCCGCTCATGGCGAGGTTTCGGCGTTTGCTCTGGCCCGTGTCCTGGGCAGGCAGCTGCTCAAGGTCGTTCCCACGCCTACGGCGCTCTCCAAGATTAAGGAGCAGCAGACTCAAATCGTTAAGGTCGAGGGCAAGGACGGCAATAAGGCTCCGCAGCGCACTCAGCACAACGAGATGTCCAACCGCAAGATTGCCGAGGAGATTGCGATCATCCAGGCTTGGATAGAGCAGAATCGCGGCGCCGACACGCCGGTCGCTTCGCGTCGCCAGCGCGCCTACCAGATTTTTAACGATGAGAAGGCCTTTGACGGCAAGCATGGCGAGCGTCTGATTCGGCGTATGACCGAAAAGGGCATTAGCATGCAGGCAATCAAGGTTGCTCCCAACCGTCCTGTGCACTTTACGGGCTTCTTTACGCTGGGCGCCGACAAGCCGTTCATTATGGTCGAGAACCTGGACACCTATGACGAGATCGTCAAGCTCCTGCGCGGCCGCAAGCACGCTAAGCTTTTTGGCACCAAGGTGGGTGGCGTGATCTTTGGCGGTGGCTGCAAGGCGAGCGTTTCGCACGCACTGGATGATTATCTGGCCGAGATCGGCTATCGCTTTAACTATGTCTACTACGTGGGCGATATCGACCGAGAGGGTGCGCGCATTGTCGAGCAGACCCGTAATGCCAATGTTGTTGAGATTCGCCTGCATGCCGGTATGTATCGCGCCATGCTCGCCGAGCACAAGCGCCGCGTGAAGGCCGGCGGTGAGTGCGAGCCCGCGGCTGCCAACCAGGGTGTACCGCAGAACCTGGCGGCGACGATCAAGGATCTGCCCATGGTCACGCGCGTACAGTTCCGCAACGTGCTGCGTGAGGGCGGACGCATTCCGCAGGAGATTCTGATGACCGCCGACTATCGGGATGGCGACTCGGGAAGCTTCGACCGCATGCTGAACAACTAAATTTCGCCGGCCCCGGGAGAGCGTGGACACCGGCTTAGGTTTCCTGCTCTACAGTCCTGCTCACGACGGAGGCCACATTAAGTGGCCTCCTGTTCGTGCGGAACTCGCGATAAACCTAAGCCGGTGTCCCCGCTCTCCCGGGGCCTGTGGTTACTTGGTTGTTGCATGCGGCTCGCTTTTCGGAACTAGGCTTATATTTTCTAGATGTAAGGCGCTCTTGGTCCTAATGGGCTTGGGGCGCCTGTCTTTTGAAGGTAGATTTTCCCGTGCTGGACGAGAAGTTGTGTTGCCTTGCGGGTTCGAATCCCTCCGCTTGCCCACAAGAAAAACCTCCCGATCGGCTATGCGTTCGAGAGGCTTGTTTCTTTGGCTGGGACGGAGGGATTCGAACCCCCAACAGCCGGCACCAAAAACCGGAGTTCTACCGTTGAACTACGTCCCAATGTGTGGTGTTGCCCAAAAGCAACCCGTTTAGTTTACCTAATCTGCGAGGGCATCGCAAACGCCATCGAGCAGGCGTACGGCGAGTGTCTGCGCATCACTTGCGGTGAAGGTTCCGTTGTAGCGCGTCATGCCCGTGAGCTCAATGCGAATGCGCGCGGGCTTTTGCTGCGCGGCGACATTGGCGGTGCGGATGCGCTGTGCAAGGTTGTGACACTCGGCAAGGGCGATCGTGGCGCGCGGTGCAGCATCTGCGGGCAGCTCATCGCTTGCAATCTCGAGCACCAGATCCACGTCGGTCGGAACCTCGGAATCGCAAAGCATCATGCCGCTGCTGTCGGTCGTCGCCGTGGCGATGTTCCACATGCGCGATGCAACGCTACGCGCGATGGGGTCCTCACCGATGACGGCAATCTGGAAGCGCTCGAGAACGTTGGCGGCGCGGGCAAAGCCGATGCGCGACTCGGCCTCGGTAACCGAGGGCTTGCCCTCCCACACGTGATGCAGGCGGTTGATATAGGCGTAGGTATCCTGGAACGCCATGCCATCGGCAAACAGGCCGACATTTTCTTGGAACTGCTGCAGAGCGGCCTCGGTGTGCGGGCCAAAATAGCCGTCGTCCTCACCGCAGGCAAAGCCCAAAACGTTGAGCGCCCTCTGCAGGGCCTGAACGTCGGCACCATGGAAATTGGGCATACGCAGATAGAGCGTACGATCGCCCAGTTTATACGAGGCGTCGACCAGGGCACTCCAGCAGGGAATGTCAACGGCGTGACCGGCGGCAAGACCGCTGTCGAGCCTAAAGGTGCCAACGGCCTGCTCGGTGGTGGCGCCAAAGCGCTTATCGGCGACCTCGGTGTCATCGATTGTATAGCCGAGCTGCAGAAGGCGGGACTGGACGTCCTCGACGGCTGCTCCCTGCATGCCCGTTGTAATAGGTTCCATGAACGAACCCCTTTCGGCGTACCATTCGTACTATTTGAGCGTGTGTCGGATAGACAACGCAAAGGGATGCATAAACATGCACTCAACAGTGTAGCAAGTTGTACCCAAATACGCTGCTGACAGGTTTTATAACCCCGCTAGTTAAGGCGCTCCACAAAGAAATCTGCCATGGAGAGGAACAGCTCGCGTGCGTGCGGATCGAGCTCAACGTTCTCGATGGCCGCTTTCGCCTTGGCGGTCAGGTCGAGCGCGTAAGTGTGGGCGTAATCGATGGAGCCGGTCTCCTGGAAGATTTCCACGGCGCGTGCAAGTTGCACGGGGTCCTCGGTGCCCGAGGAAAGGATTGCCTCGACCTCGTCGTGATAACGCTCGTCTGACAGGGCGTGCACGGCGACGAGGGTGCGCTTGCCCTCGGTGATATCGGTGCGGAAGTCCTTGTTGGCGGCCTCCTTGGTACCGATCAAGTTGAGCAGATCATCTTGGATCTGGAAGGCAAGGCCCGTGTGCAGGCCAAAGGCGCGCAGCGCCTCGACCTGCTGTTCGCTGCCTCCGCCGATGATGGCTCCGGTGGCAAGCGGCGTGGCTCCGCTGTAGTACGCGGTCTTGTGCGTCGCCATGTCCAGGTAATCGTCGACCGAGATGTCGAAGCGCCCGTCACGGACCCAACCCAGGTCGAGTGCCTGGCCCTCGATGGTGCGGACGATCATCTCGGTGAGCTCGTGGAGTACGCGCAGCTTTACGTTGGGCTCGAGCGCGGGGTCGTCGAGAACCGTCTTGGTGACCATGGTGAGCGCTAAATCGCCGCAGTTGATGGCGAGTCCCGTGCCCTCGGTAAGGTGCATGCAGGGCTTGCCGCGGCGCAGTTGGCCGTTGTCGGCGATGTCGTCGTGGATCAGCGCGCCCGACTGAAAGTGCTCGATAGCTGCCGCCGCGCTGCGGGCGCTCTCAAAGCTGCCACCTACCGCGGTCGCGGCGAGCATGCAGATGAGCGGGCGGTGGCGCTTGCCGGCATTGGCCGTAAATGCCGAGAGCGGGGTATACAGGTAACGCTCGATATCGGCGGAAGTCGCCTGTCCGTCAAAAAACGTGGCCAGATAGTCGTTAATCTGGTCAAAGTGCTGGGCTAAAAAGCTGGTAAACGGACTGGACACGGGTTCTCGCATTCTTTCTTAGGTTGCACTGTTGCATTATGCAGACAACATATTGCCACATTGGGGCGTCGAGCGCGGCGGTTGAAGACGATTGAGTCTTGCGGTCGCAAACGCGGCGAGGGGCTCGGCTAGATAAGCCCAAAGTGTTCGAGCGCGGTGACGACGCCGTCGTGGTCGAAGCTGTCGGTTACGTAGTCGGCCTTTTCCTTGAGGAAGTCCGGCGCGTTGCCCATGGCGATGCCAACATCGACCGCCTCCATGAGGGCGATGTCGTTGCTCGCGTCGCCAATGCCATATACGGTGCCGTGGTCTGGTCCCAGGGCGTCAAGCACAGCCTTGATTCCGGCCCGTTTGGTGCACTCGCGCGGCGAGATTTCTGTGACCTCGAGCTCGAGCTCGTTGAGGCAGAGCAGAGGTCCAAGCTCTTCATCTTGGGCGATGCGGTTGGCAAGTGGTGTGGACATAAGAATTTTATAGGCGTTGTAGTGCTCAAGTTGCGTGACGGCGTCGCCCACGGTGCGTGCGTAGCCGTACGTCTCGGGGGCATCTGCACTCATGCGCACGACGCGATCGATGCCCTCAAAGCGAATGACCTCGCCCGATTGCTCGAGATAGGGGGCGAGGCGCTGTAGCAGACCAGGGTTTATGGCTGCATTTCGCACGATACGCCCCTCGAGTTCGGCGTAACCGCCCGCGAGGCACACGACGCCTGCCCACGGCAGCTCGAGCAGCTTGGGATGGATGCAGCTGAGGGTGCGCCCCGTACAGATAAAGGCTTTGTTGCCGTTGGCGACAAACGTGCGAATTGCCTGTGCAACCGTCTCGTTGGGATAGGGGGAGAGGTCTCGCTCGCCCTCGGGAAGCTCCTGGGCAAGTCTGGGATCTTGCCAGGCGAGCGTACCGTCGATGTCGAAGAAGCAGACATTGCCATGCTTTTTGGTGGCGTCGGCGGCATGAGAAGGCGAGGCGGCGAATGCAAAACCCGGTTCGAGGCCCATGATCTGGTCAAAATGCTCTTTAACGCGGGGAACGGAGATGCCGATGATCACCTGGGCGGTCTTGCCCGTAATGATGAGGCCCTTGGCGCCCGCCGCGACAAACGCCGCGTTATCTGCAACGATGGAAGGGTCTGCGACCTCGACGCGCAGGCGCGTGGCGCAGTTGGTTGCGCCCACAATATTGCCAACGCCACCTAAAAGCTGAATTACCCGCTCAGCGAGGACGTGATCTTGATCGGATCGACTATTGACCTCGTCATTGGGAGATTGCTCTTTGGCAAAGCCGCTTCCCGTTAAATGATCGATTGCCGCGCGATTGGCGACATGATCCTCGCGGCCCGGCGTCTTAAGGTCATAGATCAAGATGAGTGCTCGAAAACTAACAAAAAAGATGAGGCTAAAGGCAAGGCCGATACCGAGCGCCAAAAGGTAGGAGCCGGCATGCGTCCGCATGAGCGGAATAAAGTTGAAGGCTGCCATCTCCATGAGGCCGCCCGAGAAGATGCCGACGATGCCAAAGAGATTCATGGTTGTGGCAAGGCAAGACGATAAGACGGCGTAGAGAAAAAAGAGCCCGGGGTGGGTGAACATAAAGAGAAACTCGAGTGGCTCGGTAACGCCGCAAACCACCGAGGCGATGATGGCGGGAACAAGGATGGCCCTGAGGCCGGCGCGGCGCTCTGGTTTTGCGGTGGAGTAGAACGCGGCTGCGATGGCGGGAAGGCCAAAGAGCTTGACCCAGCCGGTGGCGGTAAAACCGGCCCACGGCGCAAGTTCATTAAGGGGGCGCGTGCTATGGGAGAGGATGGGGAGCAAGCTGCTCCACGTGGCGTAGATGCCGTCGTTAATGACCAGGTTGTCGTAGTAGATCGGCATGTAGAGCAGGTGGTGCAGCCCCATGGGCTCGAGCGCTCGCTCCAAAAGCACAAAGATGCCCACGCCAAAGGGGCCGACGCCCGCAAGTGCGTGGCGCAGTGTTTCGGTCACAGCGTATACGGAGGGCACGATGGCGGCCGAGATAGCGGCAAGGGCAAACACGGCAAAAAAGCTGATGAGGTAGACCAGCGAGGAGCCCGAGAAGGTGCCGAGCCAATCGGGAACCTTGACATCGTAGAAGCGGTCATGGATGGCGACGACGGTTGCCGACACCGCCAGCGGGCCGATAATGCCGGTGTCGAGCGTCTTGATGCCGTCGATGATGGTGATGCCGCTAGCGGAGGTCAAAGACGACGGGTACTTAAGTCCAAGGTTGTCTCCGCTCAGCTTGATGATCTCGCTCAAAAAGAAGCAATAGGCAAAATAGGCCACGAGCGCCTCGAGGCAACAACGTGCCGGTTGCTTTTGGGCAAGGCCGATGGGCAGCGCTACGGCAAAAAGGAGCGGAAGGCGCTTAAAGACCGTCCACGAGCCGCGCTGGATGATGGTCCAAAAAACGTACCAAGGGGTTCCGTATACGGCGAGGTCGCCGACGATATCCGCAGACGTTGCGAGGGCGGAGACGCCGACCATAAGGCCCGATATGGAAAACAACATGGCGGGCGCGAACATTGCCCCGCCAAAGCGTTGGATTTTTTGCAGCATGTTCTGCCTCCCGAATATCGAGGCGCGTTGCGCGTGGTGAAACGTTTAAACAATGGATTCATTGTAGAGGACCAGACGATTGTCGTACCGGCAGTTTTGATCGAAACCGGTTTGGGCGGGACAGAAACCGTCAACGGTTAAATCCTGTCGCTTTGCCGATAATCGGTTTAAACAACTTTAAGAAATGCTATCGTGCCTAACCATACATATTCATTAGAGGTGAAGTCATGCCAAAAGCGATTTACGAAGGAATCTACCGCGAGATCCGTTCGCGCATCATTAACGGGACTTATGCGTTTCAGGAGATGCTGCCAACCGAAGCCGAGCTGACCGCGGAGTTTGGCTGCACGCGCAATACCGTTCGACGCGCCTTGAGCATGCTGGCCGACCAGATGTTTGTGCAGCCTATACACGGCAAGGGCGTGCGCGTTATTTGGCTCAAGGGCGAAACCGACATGCTGGGCGCACTCGAGGAAGTCGAGTCGTTTGGCGAATTTGCAAAGCGCAACAATGCCGTCGCATCGACCGAGGTCAAGTCTTTTGAACATTTGATTTGCACTGAGCAACGCTCTCGTCGCCTGGGCTTTAAGGTGGGCGAGGAGTTGATTCGCGTGGTGCGTGTCCGAAGCCTCAACGGCAATGCGCGCCAAGTGGACCATGGCTATTTTTTGGCGTCGATCGCCAAGGGCCTGACTCCCGAGATCGCGGCAGATTCTATTTACGGCTATCTGGAGCACAAGCGCGGTGTCAAAGTGATGGCGAGCCGTCGTACGGTGAGTGTCGAGCTCGCCAACGATGAGGACTGCAGCTATCTTGACCTCGGCAAATACAACTGCGTTGCCGTCATGGAGAGCCAGTCGTACACCTCGGACGGCATCTTGTTCGAGGTCACGCATGCCCGCACGCATCCCGAGATCTTCCATTACCGCGTCAACTCCAAGCGATAGCCGGCTAGCTCGCAGCCTGACGAGACTCATGCCCTCAAAGCGAAAACGCCCGGTCAAACCGACGATGCATCGGCTTGACCGGGCGTTTTCTCTGCATTTGATAACAAATAATTGTTTATACAAAACTTGTCAAGTATCAAGTTGAAATTACCGTTCACCGAAGTTTTTCTACCGCTCTAGTAATACTTGTTCAAACAAGTAGCCAAATAGCGTATCGTACAAATCAGCAAAAGGGGCAAAGTCCCCGAGCCAATCTCCGAAGGCGGCGGCAAAGGGTGCCGCCACGGTGTGAAAGGGTGGATTGTAATGAAGAACGAAATGAGCAGAAGGCAGTTCCTGGGCTTTGCTGGTTCCGCGGCTGCGGTTCTTGGTCTGGGTCTCGTGGGCTGCGGTGGCTCCGCCGGCTCCGGCTCCTCTGCTTCTGGTGACGCTGCCGAGGTTTACTTCCTCCAATTTAAGCCCGAGGTCGACAAGGAGTGGAAGGAGATCGCCAAGGCGTACAAGGAGGAGAAGGGCGTCGAGGTCAAGATCGTGACCGCCGCCTCCAACACCTACGAGGAGAAGCTCAAGTCCGAGATGTCCAAGAGCTCCGCTCCGACCCTGTTCCAGGTCAACGGCCCCACCGGTCTTAAGAACTGGAAGGATTACTGCGCCGACCTGTCCGATACCAAGCTCCGCGGTGAGCTCATTGACGACTCCCTGGCTCTGCAGTCCGATGGCAAGGATCTGGGTATCGACTGGGTCCAGGAGAGCTACGGCATCATCTACAACAAGCAGCTGCTCGAGAAGGCTGGCTACAAGGCCGAGGACATCAACTCCTTCGACAAGCTGAAGGCTTGCGCTGACGACATCCAGGCCCGCAAGGACGAGCTTGGCGTTGAGGGTGCCTTCACTTCTGCCGGCATGGATGACTCCTCCAGCTGGCGCTACACCACCCACCTCGCCAACCTCCCGCTCTACTACGAGTTCGAGAAGGAGCACAACCAGGAGGACGACGAGATCAAGGGCGAGTATCTCGACAACTTCAAGCAGATTTTCGACCTGTACATCACCGACTCCACCTGCGATCCTTCGCAGCTTGCCTCCAAGACCGGCGACGACGCCACCAACGAGTTCGCAACCGGCAAGGCCGTCTTCTATCAGAACGGCTCTTGGGCATACGCTGACCTCACCAAGGCCGGTATGACCGACGACCAGCTCGGCATGCTGCCGATCTACATCGGCGTCGACGGCGAGGAGAACCAGGGCCTGTGCTCCGGCGGCGAGAACTACTGGTGCGTGAGCTCCCAGGCTTCCGAGGATGCTCAGAAGGCCACCGAGGACTTCATGTACTGGTGCGTCACCGCTGACACCCCGACCAGCATCATCGCCGACAAGATGGGTCTGACCGCTCCGTTCAAGAGCGCCAAGGAGACCACCAACGTCTTCTCGCAGCAGGCCGTTGCCATGGCCAAGGACGGCAAGAAGACCGTCGCTTGGGACTTCGTCTACATCCCCTCTGAGGAGTGGAAGAAGAACCTCAAGCAGGCTCTGATCGCCTACGCTGCCGACAACACCAAGTGGGACGGCGTCAAGAACGCCTTCGTCGATGGCTGGAAGACCGAGAAGGCTGCTTCCGAGTAAGCAGTTGCTGCCCAAGCTATCTGATTAGCGACAGGGGGCGGGCAGACGTAGGTTTGCCCGCCCCCTGCATATTGAAAGGACCCTTCTATGGGCAAAGCACTCAAGCGCTGGTGGCCGCTCTTTATGCTGCCCACGTGCCTGGCGTTTATGATCGGGTTCGTGATCCCTTTTATCCAGGGCTTCTATCTCTCGTTCTGCCAGTTTATTACCATTAACAACGCGCACTTTGTCGGTATCGCGAACTACGTGCGCGCGCTGTCCGATCCGCAGTTTGCCACGTCGTTCTTCTTTACCGTGGCGTTTGCCTTCCTGTCGACGGTGCTCATCAACGTGATCGCCCTGGCAATTGCGCAGGCGCTCACCCGCAAGGCGCTCAAAGGCACCAACATCTTCCGTACGATTTTCTTTATGCCTAACCTGATCGGCGGCATCGTGCTGGGCTACATCTGGCAGATTCTGATCAACTGCCTGCTCTCCAACGTGGGTGCCCAGCTCATTGCCCTTAACTCCGCTGCCGGCTTCTGGGGCCTTATCATCCTGACCCTGTGGCAGCAGGTCGGCTACATGATGATCATCTACATCGCTGGTCTGCAGTCCATTCCGTCCGACTACATCGAGGCCGCCAAGGTCGACGGTGCCACGGCATGGCAGACGTTTTGGAAGGTTAAGATCCCTAACCTGATGCCGACCATCACCATTTGCCTGTTCCTGTCCATCACCAACGGCTTTAAGCTGTTCGACCAGAACCTCGCCCTTACCGGCGGCGCCCCCGCGCACTCCACCGAGATGCTCGCCCTGAACATCTACAACACGTTCTATTCGCGTGCCGGTATCGCATGGCAGGGTATCGGTCAGGCCAAGGCGGTTATCTTCTGCATCCTGGTCGTAGCCATCTCCATGATTCAGCTTAAGGCCACGAGGTCCAAGGAGGTGCAGCAGTAATGAAACGCGATAAGGTTATCAACCGCGCGCTCTCGATTTTCTTTACGATCCTGTCGCTCGCGTGGATCTACCCCGTGTTTATGATTGCGCTCAATTCCTTTAAGAAAGCGACCGCAATCAGCACCACCACGGCATTCGATCTGCTCACGCCCGAGACGTTCAACGGCCTTGCAAACTACGTGCACGCCCTTAACGAGCAGGGCTTTGCCTCGGCATTTATGTACTCGCTCATCATCACGGTCACGTCGGTCGTGCTGATCTTGGTGTGCTGCTCCATGTGCGCTTGGTACGTGGTTCGCGTCAACAGCAAGATCTCGAACTTCTTCTATTACCTGTTCGTGTTCTCGATGGTCGTACCGTTCCAGATGCTCATGTTCACGCTGTCCAATTTGGCGGACCGCATTGGCTTTAACACGCCGTTCAACATCTGCTTTATCTATCTGGGCTTTGGCGCGGGCCTGGCGGTCTTTATGTTCGCCGGCTTTGTAAAGAACATCCCGCTCGAGATCGAGGAGGCGGCCATGATCGACGGCTGCAACCCGGTCCAGGTGTTCTTTAAGATCGTCCTTCCCATCATGAAGCCCACCTATCTTTCGGTCGGCATTCTCGAGACCATGTGGGTCTGGAACGACTATCTGCTGCCCTACCTCACCCTCGACTCCACCAAGTACAAGACCATTCCTATCTTGATCCAGTACTTCCGCGGCGGCTATGGCCACGTCGAGCTCGGCCCCATGATGGCCTGCATCATGATGGTCGTTATCCCCATCGTCATCATGTACATCCTCTGCCAGAAGTACATCATCGACGGCGTGGTGGCAGGTGCCGTCAAGGGCTGATGCCGTAACTGTTTTGCAAGTTTCTGCGGCGCCCCTCAGCGCGGCGCCGCACATCGAAAGGTAAAGACATGGCCGAGATCGTTCTCAAACATGTTCAGAAGGTGTATCCCAACACCGAGTCCAAAAAGAAGGGCTTCTTTGGCAAAAAGAAGAAGACCGAGGAGAAGAAGCATAACCTTAAGGTTACCGAGGATGGCGTGCTCGCTGTAGAGGACTTCAACCTCACCGTTCACGACCAGGAGTTCGTCGTCCTCGTTGGCCCGTCTGGCTGCGGTAAGTCCACGACGATGCGCATGGTTGCCGGCCTGGAGGACATTACCTCGGGCGACGTGCTCATCGACGGCAAGCGCGTCAACGACGTGGCGCCCAAGGACCGCGACATCGCCATGGTGTTCCAGAGCTACGCTCTGTACCCCAACATGACGGTGTACGAGAACATGGCGTTTACGCTTGAGCTCAAGAAGGTCCCCAAGGACGAGATCGACCGTAAGGTTCGCTCCGCTGCCGAGATCTTGGGTATCACCGAGTACCTCGACCGTAAGCCCAAGGCGCTTTCGGGCGGCCAGCGTCAGCGTGTCGCTATCGGCCGCGCCATCGTGCGTGATCCTAAGGTCTTCCTGATGGACGAGCCGCTGTCCAACCTGGACGCCAAGCTGCGTAACCAGATGCGTGCCGAGCTCATCAAGCTGCGCCACGAGATCAAGGGCACGTTCATCTACGTCACCCACGACCAGACCGAGGCCATGACCCTCGGCGATCGCATTGTGGTCATGAAGGACGGCGTCGTCCAGCAGATCGCCACCCCGCAGGAGGTCTTCAACCATCCCGCGAACATCTTCGTTGCCGGCTTTATCGGCGTGCCGCAGATGAACTTCTTCGATGCCCAGCTGGCGCGCTCGGGCAACGGCTTCACCGTCAAGACCGAGGATATGAACGTGGCGCTCGCCCCCGAGACCTGCTCTCAGCTTGCTCTCAACTGGGACGGCGGCGACGTGAAGGAGATTACGGCCGGCGTGCGCCCCGAGCAGATTCTGCTTGCCGACAAGGGCGAGGAGGGTGCGCTCCAGGGTACCGTCGAGGTGACCGAGCTCATGGGTTCGACCGAGCATGTCCACGTGACCGCTCCCGATGGCCAGTTCGTCCTGATCATTCCCGTTGTCGACCTTGAGGCCAAGGGTGCGCTCAAGGCGGGCGACTCCATCTGGTTCAAGTTCGAGAAGAACGCGACCCATCTCTTCGATAAGGTGTCTGGCAAGAACCTTATCTAGGCCCGGTGCATCCAGGCCCTCCCTTTGGGCGACTGCGGTATTGCCATCCTTTTGCCGCGGTCACATATAAGACTCCCCTCCCGTCCACTGGGCGAGAGGGGAGCCTTTCTTTGTGTTGGGACCGTTCGTCTGTCAGTTTGTCTCAATCTGTAACAGGAGGAGGGCCAAATTGGGTCTAGATGTTACAGATTGAGACAGCATCGAGCTGCCTATCCTTTCATCTCGATCTGTAACACGGGAGGCTGATTTCGGCAGCTACCTGTTACAGAACGAGATTGTTTGGTCGAGACAAATCACGGGCCGGCGTATCGGCACAAAAAGCGGAGCCGCGTTGCCGCGACTCCGCTTTCAAGAGGATGGGTAAAGGAAACGAAATTAGCTCAGGTGCCAAATCTCGTCGTTGTACTGGGAGATCGTGCGGTCAGACGAGAAGGTGCCGGCGTTGGCGATGTTGATCAGCGCCTTGCGCATCCAAGCGTCCTGGTCCTCGTAGTCTGCCAGCACGCGCTCCTTGGTCTGGATGTACTCCTCAATGTCGAGCAGGGCCATAAACCAGTCCTTGCCTTTGATGTCGTCGTGCAGACGCTGCAGGCGCTCGGCGTTGCCGGTCGCCATAAAGGCGGGGTTGGTGATGAAGTCCACCAGCAGCTTGATGCCGGGCTTGCGATAGAGCGCGCCGGCGTTATAGCTGCCATTGGCGTAGAGCTGCTCGACCTGCTTGGAAGAGGCACCAAAGGTGTAGATGTTCTCGTCGCCCACGAGCTCGGCAATCTCCACGTTGGCGCCGTCGAGTGTGCACAGGGTCAAAGCGCCGTTGAGCATGAACTTCATGTTAGAGGTGCCGCTCGCCTCCTTGGAGGCCAGGCTGATCTGCTCGGAGATGTCGGCAGCGGGAATCACGCGCTCGGCGGCGGTGACGT